>JAEEGL011326646.1_pt1 | contig 19733 bp, 27 predicted proteins | sample 9134231 | NCBI WGS metagenome assembly JAEEGL01 (sample SAMN16246548, study PRJNA631951) | gut metagenome | biome: gut microbiome; feature: rumen; material: fiber-attached | host: Bos | place: Iran: Karaj | collected 2018-10 | reverse complement strand
CAATACGAATGTAATCATCGATAAGAAGCCTTCCGTGAAGACCGTAAATATCACGTTCTTCGTTGCCCTTTCTATTAGCGTTAGAAAATCCTGTACAACTAGGACCACCAATAATCAAATCAGCATTTGGAACCTGCGCTTCGCTCAATTCTCGAATGTCCATACATACGATGTGATCTCCGATGTTTGCCTTATATGTCTCGCAAGCTGCTTTATCAGCATCTACTGCAAACTTAATATCAAAGCTTTCATCTTTCTTAAAAGGATAATCGAGTAGTCCTGCTCCAGAAAACAGTGAAACTGTATCGTATACATACGATAAGTCTGTTCTAGTCTTCTGAGAAAACAGTCCTGAAGCTGTGAGCATATCAACTAAAGCTGAATCATGCTCAATAAGAGTATTCTTATCAATCTCAAAGGTTATATCTTCAGACTTATCGATTAAATCGACAATATCTCTATCTGATAAACCTTCTGTGTTTACATTCTTCTTGATGACATGGACAACGATCTTGTCATCCATAATTTCGACTTCCATATATGAAGCAAATGCCATTACTCGCTTGATTTCCTCATTTCTAAGGTCAACAAGTGGCTTTGCATTAGCTCCCTTACGGCTCATCTTGTATTTACCATTTTCATCAGGGATAATTACTACCTCTGATGTCTTAGTATCTACAATATAACGATAACGTGTACCTGCTCTAAAAGTGTCATTTTCTGCGAACGAGAATGTTAATCCTCGATTGCTCATTTTTATTCTCATTTCAAACCTCCATTCATAAAGCTACCCCGTAGGGTAGCCATTAATAAAAACAACTACCCTTAACGGGCCAACCTCTAAATTGAGGCTTACATTAGATTTTCAAAGACCTCTGGGTACTGATTGAAAACCGCTAGAAAAATATGCTCTAATACAGGAACGCAGATAGAATTACCTGCAAGCTTAGCGATCTGAGCTTCAGTTAGCCCTGCCTTAGACATGTTTTCATAGTCTTCATCTCTAAATCCCATAAGACGAAGTTTTTCTTTTGAAGTAAACATTCTGAATTTATCTCCAATTAAAACACCCTGTCTAGGTGAAGTAGTAAGTGTCGAAGCATAATCTCCAACTCTTCCTCTTCTATTCTTTGAATTAGGGAATGCTAAATCAATGCGTTGATACTCATTGATTGGAACATAACCAACTCCTGCGCCAAAGTCTCCTTTGACAGCCTGCTTAACAAACCACTGATTTCCTACTTTCTTTGTTATAGAAAGTTCAGTTTCGGTGAACTGATTTTCCTTAGCATCCATATCCACTGAAAGATCAAGAAACTGCTTTAATGTAAATCTCTTGTCTTCAGCTACCGCTTCAGGCATTACAAACTCTCCATGCTTATCAGCGTATTCATTTAAAATCGAAACGCAGAAAAATCTGTCTCTAGCTTGTGGAATACCATAATCCGATGCTACTAACATATGAGGAACCATAATGCTTCTATCAGAAACATAACCACCCTTCTCAACATACTTATTGCTGCCACAAAATGTATTTGTGTAGCCGTAAGACTCCATTGTAGTAAGATAGTTTTCTAAGACTTCTGGATGTGAATATGCCATGTTAGGAACGTTCTCCCAGATGACAACCTTAGGCTGTCTGACTAATTCCTTATACCCGTTTTTAGGATTAGGATCTAAAATCTGTAAAGTACGTTCGTAAAGGATTGAACGACCTGTATTTACATCGTTTTTTCCCTCTCTACTGAAATCCTGACAAGGACTTCCATGTACAAGAATATCTACTGACATATTCCAAAGTCTTATATCCTGTGGTCTGTTAGATAAGTCAAAAAGCTGATTATAGGCCTCGACTGCAAAAGGAAGTACCTCTACATAGTCGATTGACTTTATTTTATGGGCCGAAACCTTTCTAAGTTCACGCTTATTTAACTCTGGGTTAAGCTCTTTGACTTTGTAAGCTATCGTGTTTTCAAGCGCTCGTCTAGGAGCACCAATCGGTGTGTTATCATTGAGTTTTTTATCTCAATCTCTTAAGCATTACACTTAAGCCCAGTATAACTTTTAATCCCTAATCTCTGCGATTAGTCCTCTTATGATTGAGGAGCCTCGTGGATAGATTATATTCTTTAGTATCTCAACTAAAGGTTCACTATCTATACGTTGCGCCTGTCATAGCTTTTAACCAATGACTTCGGACTCTGATTACGGTTGCAAACCGCTTTCCAGTTTAATTCTCCTCTAAAACCTACAATCTTCAAAAGAGGTTGATTGTAGTCGGCAACTTAGTAGCTTCGCATTGAATACACTACTAAGCTATTTACCTCCAAATAGCTCTAACAAGTGAATTGGTTGTTCCTGCTTATCGCAATCAACAACACCTTTTTCCTTTAATTTTGTAAAATCCATGTTTCACTCCTTTTCTAAATAAATGATTGTTTAAAGATTTATATATAAAAAGAAGACCCACAGAGGTCTACAGAATACCTGTAAATCTTTGTGAGTCTTCTTGAAAAAAATATTTAATGCAAATATTATAACATCTTTTTACAAAAATGCAATAATATAAGCCCTACAATAATGTAGGGCCTATGCTTAATTATTAAGATATTATGTCTTTTTGACTTTAAGCAAATGCTAATTGACCATCAGCCGTTTCATTAACGTAAATGCTAGGTCTTCTAACGCCCTTAAGCTCTGGAAGATTAGCTTCTACTAATGATTTAGCCATTACAGGAACAACCGAGTTGCCAATTCTTAATACCTGCTCTTTTGCAGTTATTGGCTTCCAGTTAATATCATAAGTAATGATATAGTCTTTAGGAAATCCCTGAGCAAGCTTAAGCTCTTCTGGTGTTAACATTCTTAAACATATATCAACGACCTTCTCACCATCTAAAACAGCGGATATAAGAGCAAATCTATCTTTTGTAACTATGGTATGGAGCGGATCATATAATGATGAGCCGATGCTCTGACCGTAATATTCCATGATAAACTGCACAACCTTTGTTTTCTTTTTGGTAATAGGATTTTTGATTTCAGTAATAAAAGGCTTAGGGTTCTGATAATAGAACTTATCTATTCCTTTATTAATTCTTTCTAAAGTCTTTTCAGCAAGCGGTTTCTTTCTTTTTGAAATAGCACTGCCAATATTTGTACAATCAATTACCGAAGCAGCGCTCTTCCACTTTGGTTTTCCGCCAAAGCCATTTTGACTATGTGTAGCATCTGGCCAGATAATAGGCTTTCCATCTCTTCTAAAGATTGCAAACCATCTTTTTCTGATTGTTGGAGCACCATAATCTGCTGCAACAAGCTCTCTTGATTCTACTTCATAACCTATGGTCTTCATGGCGTTTATGAATTTCTCATATTCTTCTCCACTTCTTTCCTTGATAGGTTTTCCGTCTTTATCAAGAGGCCCCCAAGTCTGTATCTCTGGAACATTTTCCATGATAATAACATCGGGCTTAATAGTCTTTGAATGTTTATATACAGACCAAGGCAGGATTCTAAGTTGTTCATTGAGCGGAACACCGCCTCTGGCACGGCTGAAATGTTGACAGCAAGGGCTTGCCCATAGTAATGCAACGTGCCTACCTTGAACATACTTATCTAAATCAACCTTAAAAATATCTTCTGTAAGATGAAGTGTGTTATGGTGGTTTACCATGTGCATTGTAATTGCCCCTGGATCGTGGTTAACAGCAATGTCAACTCCACGGCCTGTAGCCATTTCAATACCTACTGAAGCACCGCCTCCACCTGCAAAAGCATCTATAATAAGATTATCCTTTGGTCTTGTATTGTTATATTCAACGATATTCATTTCGTCACCTCCAAAATAGACTATCCCCATCAGTAGGATAGTCAAAATAATTGCTACCCTCTGATGTGGGTGTCCCTTTTGGGGATATTAAATTTTGTTGCTTTTAAGCAGCGATATATACGCCTGCCTTATAGCCTTCTCGAAAGAAATCGTCTACATCCTTCATTTGAATATCACCATGAGGAATTAACACACCCTCTTCATATGCTCCAAATGAATATTGAATATAGCCGTCTTGCTTAGTACTATTGTGATAACATCTGAATTGTGTATCACTTACTAATGAAAAAGCTTTAATTTTACCTTCTTTTAAATCAGAAAAGAGCTTTCTCATCTTTATATCATTTCTATCCATATCTTGCTCAGCTCTAGGACAATTGCCGCCAGAGTTAAACATTCTCATGGACTGGACATAAGTATCTTTTATTCTTATTTCCATATTAACTCACTTTCTTAAAATAAAAATTGCCCCGTAAAGGGACAACTAAATTAATTAGTTTGCCCCTCTTCAGGGTTCTTATCATTTAAAGAACAGCTTAAATATTAATATGCCATATGACCTATGTATGACAAAGAATAATGTTTTATTTCTTCATCAGTGAGTTTACGGTTATATGAGATTGTATCCCAAAAACGTGGATCAATAAGGTCTTCTTTTCCAATAAGACCTTCTATAGGCTGACAACCAGTAGAAAAGCCTCTAGTTCTCATTCCATATACGAATTTGACTTTGCCTTTTTCTGCTTCTTTTTTCAACCTATTTTCTTCTCTCATATTTTCAACTTCTAATTCCTGTAGTGAAGTAATAGCTTCAGCAAGGGTTATAAACCCTCGCTCATATTTAGCTACTACAATATCGCCCTTTGGAACGGCCATAAGCTCTTTAATTCTATTTGTAACATCTTTCTTGAAGTTCTTAGCTTGCATCGTTTTCCTCCTACTCTGTTATGATTGAATACTCAATATCCCTGTCATCAAGAATGGTCTGTACTTCATAGTATTCACACTCGTGAGCAACAATAATATTCTTTCCAGAATAGTCGGTAGCAAGAATGGACTCATAGCCATTCATTGATAAATGCTTTGCTAATTCTTCTAAGTCACACTCAGAATTAATGCATATTACATTAAAGTTAATTGGTTCATCTACATTGTTTACTTTGCACATTTATTAAACACCTCGTTAATATCAATATCATAATCTTTCAATACTTCACCAAAGTTTTCAGAAGCAAACTCTAGCTTGTATGTTGGTTCTTCAACTGCGTCAGTAATATGAATGATGTACTTATCTTCATAATTAGTGATTAGCTCGCCTGTTCTTGTATCAACTATAGCGACTATTTCATTGCTACCGACGTATGCTGCAAACTCGCATCCATCATAGGAATAACAAGCATCGCATTCCAACTTATCGAGATTACTGTTTAGTATGTACAAATAAATCTTTCTTTCCGTGCCTGCTGCAAGGCCAAGACTCATGTTATCCTTCATGAATTCTTCTTTGAAAGCCTTTATTTCATCGCATACATAAATAAATTGCATCTCTGTTTCTTCATTTACATATACTGAAATAGCCTTCATTAATGCATCATAGGAATCGAGTGTATACCCAGGCCAAGTTTCGCCAAACTCAGTGCTTGGCTCACCGTCAACAAGGATCTCTAAATCCTCTATATCAGGCCACTCACCCTGCTCTATAGCGAAATTATCGCCATAGATTTTGGTATTAAATGTTCCTTTTTTCTCTGAAATCCAAGAGAATTCTAATATAAGTCTATCTTCGCTAAATCTAGCTTCCATTTTTACCTCCAATCAAAGCTACCCCGAAGGGTAGCTAATTAAATAACTACCCTTTATAGGGTTACTTCATTAGAGAAAAGCCTTAACTAAAAACATTGTAAGCCATCTCTGAATGACCAGTCTTTTTAATCATAGACTTGTCTGTAATAAGAGTTGTTGCCTTAACTGTTGTGTCAAATAGCTTTACGCCATTTTCTAGCACATCAACTACATAGCAAAATCTCTGCTCTTTTGTTGCATCAGTAATGGTTACTTCATCGCCAATTTCAAGCTTAAGTGGTTTTTCTACAGGTGTTTCCTTAGCAATTCTTATTGCCCAATCAAGCTTTGAGAATACTGTATCAAATGAAAAATCATCTGCTGTTTCTTCAGCAAGAATTCCATTTGTTTTCTGGAACGCCTCATTATCGAATTCTTCATCAGAACAATGAATTCTAAACGAATAGAAACGATTATTGTCACCAGTATCCTCGTAAACTATCTCTAAGCTTCTTCCAAAAGGAAGGGAAACAAATAGCTGTGGTTCACCAAAGCTAGTTTGGTCTGGAAAGTTTTTATGGCTTGTTGGGAGCGTTTCAACTAACACTCCTAAAATATCCTGCGCTGTTAAATCATAAGTTTCGCTAGTTGGCTCTTCTGGCCAATTACGCTCCTCTTCGATTTTTCTCTGCTCATCCCACTCGAAACGAGCCTCAGCAAAATTATCTTCAACATCAAGAATTTCTGCTAATTCACGTAATGAATTGCACTTGATCTTCTGGTTGTTAATTCTGACATCATCAATTATGTTTGAACCAAACTCACCCGACTTCCAACATTCAAAGAATGCTTCAACACTATTGAATCTGCACTCTTCTCTGTTGCAATCGAAGTAGATTAATGTGTTAGGATAAAACTTGTCTTCCTTATCCTCATATCCAAGGAAAAGAAGAAGCTGTCCAAAGTCTTTAGGATATACGTCCTTGCCACCGACTTTTGCTTCAATTACTTCAGCCTCTCGTAATGGATAAGAGTCTCTATAGTTATCTAAGTCACTAAAAAAATTGGATAAATCAAAGTATTCATATTCAACTCTCTTGCCATTTAACCAAGATGCTACATAAAGCTCCTGGTCCTTGTCGTCATCTGAAGATGTATAATTGCTAATCCCTGCAAAATGTTCTGGACGGCTGTAAGTTAAATCGTGATAATTAAAATTCTTAACACAGTATCCATACTCATCTGACAAACGATCTGCCATTTCATCCTCTTCGACATACTCTCCATAACCTACTGTTTTAGGAAGGTTCTTCATGATTGAAAAGGCTTCTGCCTCGTCTTCGATGCCATCTAAGTCCCATTCAATCTCTGTAGCCTCTACTAGATGCCCTTCGTCAACCAACTTAGCTGTAAAATAAGTGTTTAGATCTAAGCTAAAATCGCTAGATGAAGCGAAGTTTACTACTGCCTCGCCTGCATTTTCGACCTGATAAATAGGTCCTTCATACTCTTTTGTAATAATTTGATATTTCATTTCTTACCTTCTTTCCTGCCTTTCGGCTAATATAGTTGTTTAAAGATTTATATATAAAAAGAAGACCCACAGAGGTCTACAGAATATCTGTAAATCTTTGTGAGTCTTCTTGAGAAAATATTTAATGCAAACATTATAACATATTTTTACATTTTTGCAACAAATAAGCCCCGTAACATTACTGTTACAGGGCTACTTCATTTCACAATATTTTAGTTATGCAACTATTTCGACATCGCAGCAAACCGATGTTTCATTGCAATCAAATGGAAGTACTTTGTATTTCCTGCCTAAAAGCTTGCTTTTTGCCTCAATAGATGGCATATACTCAGATACGATTACCTTGTCACCATTTGCCAGTGTAAGTCTAAACTTTCTTTCTGGCAGGGTTATCCATATTGCTTTAGGAGCAAGAGGAATTATACGTGAAAAATTCTGATCTCGTTTAATCCAATCAGATTTTACAGCATAAACCTCAAAATAATCATTCCCTACAGCTTCTGTATGAAGATAATAGTATTTATCCTCTCCATAAATGTCAGCATAAAAGCCTCCTAGATGACCTGTTAGATAATCAATCTTATTTTTCTGGCACCAAGCAATTAAGTTACTCTTGATTGTTCCCTTTTCAAACTTAAATTCAAAGAGGTAATTGTAATCATGAGCTTTTAACTGAGGTGGATTCATGAATTTTGCAAAAGCATCATTTGAGACTTCAGTATTAGTATTTTCGTAATTCATTACTCATCTACCTCCTGAAGTACTTTCTGACAGACACCTGCTACTGTATGCCATAAAAGCACTGTGCAAGCTTTGTCCATGCCTTCTCTAAATGACTCATCTTTAGCATTCATATAAGCATAAGCTAGATCCTCAAGCATATCATATGTCTTAACATCTTCATCAGTAAGAAGCGTCCACATAACGTTTGCTACCTCGTCAAAGTTTGTTAAATCATAAGATGCCTTAACAACCTTTAACTTTTCCTCCAGTGTCATCTCATCAATTTGCTTTTTCATGATTTCTTTTAATTCAGTTGTCATTATATATATATTTACTCCCCTTTCGGGGAGAAGGTAGTCCTTTCTAGCTACCTAACACCCCGTAAGGGTATGAATTATTTACTCAATGATAAAGTTTAGAAGTTCTACTTCATAGCCTTCAACTGCATCATCTTCAATTTCAAAGTACGCTGTTACGCCTGCAACCAGATTCTTAAACTCGTCAATAGCATTTTCATCTGTGATGTAATATCCCTTATCTCCAAAGATGTTTCTATCGCAGATATTCCAGATATAACAGTTATTCCACTGCATGAGGAAAACTCCTTCTCTATCTGTGTCTAACTCTGTTTCATCTCTATCAACGGTAATATAGGAACCATCTTTTAATAAAAATACTACAGTGTTAATCATTACTGGTTCATTAGGCATATTTGTTTTACACGAAAAATTTATATTCATTTGTATACACTCCTTAAGCTGCATTCCAACTAATTGACTCTTCAAGCTCTCTATCAATCAGATGTCCAGTATCGCTATCAACCTCAGAAAGTTCGATTTCTTTATACTGAATACCTGCTCTATCAAGAAGCTCTAAGCTAGGCTCGCAAAAGCCTGCTTGTTCAATCCATTCGGTATCGTCTGCTGTAAAGTCGGGAACAAACTCACCTTCTAAAACAGCCTCTGGATTGCCCCAGGCTGCTAAGCCAATATTTGCAAGTTCAATTACTCTCTTTTCATCTTTCTCAGATACTTCAAGAGCAAAACAAATCTCTGGGTTTGTTACTTGTGTAAATCCTAATCTTTTTGCCATTAGTTAGCCCCCTTTACTTCATTTAGAAGGGTTTCAAGATTAGACCAGTAATCCCTGTTACAATCATAGTCACCGTCGAATGCATATCTTTTGGCAACTGTGTCACAAATGTTTTCATCAAACTCGCTAAACTTTGAAGCAACATCTTCAGCAACGTGGTTTGCCCAGACAGAGCGATATATATAATCTTTCTGATCATAATTAAGAAGCTCTAATAAGTCTTCCTTTGGATAGGACTTAATTATCTCCTTAACCTGTTCATCGGTAACAGCTTTTGCAGAATCCATCTTATCAAGTGAATCAGCAATTTTTTCTGTAGAGCGAGCAAGGCTCTGCATAGCGTGTACAAAATCAAAATCAATACGTGTTTCAAACATATTTACACCTCCAAATATAGCCCTCGTCAGGGCAAATTGATAATTTACCCTGCGGGCTACCTCTCGTCAGAGGTATAAATTCTTAAGCAACATAGTCAAATATTGTCATTTGATTTGCTTCGTACTCTAGGTTATCTACCCATTTTGTGAGTACTCTCTTTTCAATAACTTCAGCGCCTTCTTTCCTAAACTTCCACTCTTTTCCTTTTTCATTCAAAATACGTTCTTCTGTAGCTTTAATACAGTCAAACAAGTACTTAAACTCATTAGGAGATGTTAAAGCTAGAAACGCCATTTCCTTCATTGATAGGAATGGACATAACATACAACCCTGTCTATCGAAGTAACGGTAGTAATTAAGCTTTCTACCCGCAAGGCCACGTTCTAGTGAAAGCAAAGTATCAGGTACTTCAACCTCAAATATAGGTTGTGTTCTGGCCCACTCATTTACATAAGCTTCGCAGATACCTTCCTCAGCTAAAGGATAAATAGTATCCTGCCCCTCTTCGATATTTCCGATTGTATACTGAAATCTTGCTGTTTCATCAGCACAAAGTCCAATATATGCTACTGGACGACAATTTTGACTAGCTATCCAATCATTTAGCTGTTTCTTGCAATCAAGCTTATAGTCTGAATTACACCATCTTGCATGTGCATTAGGAAATCCATATTTTTCATATAGTTCCTTCCATGTCTTTCTAGGTTTAATTCTCACGAACTTGATGCCTGCTTTGACGCATCTTTCTTCCATAAAATCTACAACTTTCTTTGACCACTCCCAGTCGATTTCTAAATCGAAGTGTACCACCATATCAAGTGGATACTTTTCAGGGTTGTTAAGAACTAGATTTAGGCAATAGAATGAATCATCGCCTCCAGAAACTGACATATAATGAATTGGTCTAAGACATACATCGTATGTCTGTACTTTGTTAGACATAAACACCGCTAACGAATCTCGTATAGCGGATAATAAAGTGCCGAGCGTTTTTTAGCTTACTTTAATGCCCAGTATCGGAGTTGCCCGATACTTTTGTTTCTCATCAGGCAACTCACTTCCCTTTATTTTATGCATAACCTTCATTTACTTTAGCTGTTATACAACCACGGTTTACCGTGGACTCGTTTATTCCTTTCCTTTTAAAACTAATTTAATCATTTACTTTACCTCTAATATCCCTGGTCAGGATCACGTTCTGAACGAGCACAATCTTCATAGATTGCATCTTCGTTATATGTAATCTTAATAGGGTATGGTAGCTTTTCACTTTCTTCGATATAAATACCTATTGTTCTCTTCCAGTCATCACCATACTTCAGCTCAAGATCATCCGCATACATTCCTGCTTTATAATCTCTCATTGAATTGATGAGTCTTTCTCTTCGAGCTAAGGCTCTATCAAAGTACTCCTGCTTTTGGGCAAGTTCTAAAGCTTCGATTTCAGCTTCGCTCTTGCCTTCTTTTCTCAAGTCTTCTTTTTCAAACTCATAAAGGCCACCAAAGTCTTCAAGCTTTGGAGCCTCTTCTAATAAGTCTTCAGAAAGATACTCTTTGTTCCATTCTGCAATAAGCTCAAACATATCATAACCACCAAAATGACCATAGCAGTCATAAAAGTTTTCCTTAATTCGTTCGCCTAAGACATTTGTAAATTCCTCTGGAACTAACACATAACATGTCTTATTTGTACTTTTGATATTATTTTTGCTATCACAGCAGTCCATCCAAGAATAACAACCCATTGCTCTACCTCCTATCTGCTCCAGATAACTTTACCATCTGTAAAGTCTCCGCAATCTGCATTAACAACTACAACACTCTTAGCTTTCTTTGCTACAGCTGTTGAAATTGCCTGTGTGCTGTCCTCAGTAGTAGCTATTGCAAATCCGTTATCATCTCTTACTTCAAAAAATTTCATTTTAAATATCCTCACTTTCAAATACATAGACTTCCCATATGGAAGTCTTTTTAATAAACTCCCATATTTGGGACCTCTACATACTCATAGAGGATTTCTTTTAGGCTATTGCTTTCAAAGTATTTGTATATACTTCAGAAAGAACCCTGTACAAGCTAGAATTTGTTAGCTTCAACATTGCGAGCTCACATTCAAGCTCTTCTAAAAGGCTTTCATCGCCTGCATTGCCAGACTCGTGAATTAACGTCTGAGCAATATCTTTTTCGTCCACCTGTTTTTCACTCCTTTCGTGGTTTAATTTAAAGATTTATATATAAAAAGAAGACCCACAGAGGTCTACAGTTACCTGTAAATCTTTGTGAGTCTTCTTGAAAAAATATTTAATGAAGATATTATAGCATAATTTTACATAAATTCAAGGTTTTTCATGCTTTCCATAGTTGCATGGTAATAGGCCAACAACAAAAGCAATGTCCGCCTTGAAAGATGTTTGGCCTGAGTATATATTGTCTGATAGAAACGAGGCCAAGTTTCAACAAACTTTCAAAGAACGCACCTCAAAGCCATGGTAGTATAGCTCTGTTGCAACAATTATGAAACCATTAACCAATTTTAAATGGAAAGGAATTTAACAATGCTTAATAAGCTTTTACTAAATGTAAAAAACGAAGGCTTTGCAGTAAGCCATGACAAAGATAATAACTGCTATTATATCTATACCGACTCTTCCCTCTCTGAATTTGTAGTTTTAGCTGAGGACATGTTTAAAGAGGACGGTCATCTAAACCTCGATATGCTAACGTTCTGGACTAAAGATAATATCGCTCGTAAAGTGAACACTAAATTCAAGAAGCTACCTCATCAGTTGGGCGGTTACTACCCTTCCGAGAATGTAGCACAGCAAAGTATCCCTTTCAAGGAACCTTTGCAGGGCTATACCATCTATGGTGGCCTAGAATATCTATTTGAAGATATAAATAGCGCACGATTAGCAGCGCTTATAGTGCCAGAATCAGAAGTATTCAAAACAGTACTCTCAATTTACGAAAACTATCTGTCTAAGGGAGTATTTGTGGAAGAATATGAGCTTATATCAGGAATAGAACAAAGGGATATTAAAGGGTCAGAAAATTCTTTGTATATTCGTAACGGCTCTTTGCTTTTTGAGAGTAGAATATATGGCAATTGGATTCTAAAATATACGCTATCCCCATGGTATATTTACGAGAATATGAAGAAATATTCCAAAATTGAGTTTTCAAATCTTAATAGAAACCCCAAGGTTGAAACTGAAGCTCCACCAGAAAAATTGATAAAGCTTGCTGAAAGATTACTTTCTGAATAAGAAAAAAGCCTCCATTGCGGAGGCTTTAAACTTTTGGTGACTTTTTCACTGTTAATCCGATTGTTACCGCAATCGGCAGCTAGGAGTCCTCAACATACTTGATTGCATATACTATAGCATCTATTCACCTTCTTGTCAAAGAAGGATAGCTTTGCGTAAGAAGAACTAACTCTTCCCCAACCCTGCGGATTAATTTGTCAGTGCGGTAACACTGTGATGGTTATATTAGTTTCATTACGCAAGCTTTTCCTAGATATTAATTAACTGTAAAATCTTTTAATAAAGTCAATAAAGTAAGTATAGCTATTGCTCTTTTTAATAAAGCAAGGAAGATTTTATCAATCTTTACAAGCTTCTTCTTGTCTTTCTTTTTCAAGTATGTTCCTCCTGTAGGTTTTGTCACCCGCAGAAGATAAGAATTAATTATGCTACAACTTGTTTGCAGTATTCATTTCTTGCTTCAAGATATGCTCGCTTTTTCAAATCACTAAAACCTAACTGAGTAAAATACTCTTCAAGCTCATTTTCGCAGTTTCTAACTGGACGGATATTTCCGAAAGCCATAAGAGTTTCATAGTCAGGATCTCCGCTGTATGCATACTCGTGATTGTACATTTCAGAGATGAATGCTTGCTTCTGGTATTCAAAGTCATTCTCAGTATTCGCCTTAGCCTTTATAAGAGTGTTAAATAGCGCAATATGCTTCTTTACGAACTCTTCGTCGCTAATATAGCAATATCCAACAGGATCTGCACACATACCTTCAACTGACTTTTTGTACGCTGCCTCTTTTTCCTCTGTAGAGCCGTCGTGGAACATTGAAATGTAATCCACCTGCAAGTGATAATAATTTATAAGGAAATATCTCTTGCTTGTATACTCATCGTAAGTTTTAATAGGCTCTGCAAGCTCCTCTTCAGTGTAAAGCTTATTATTTAGTTTCTCGATAAAACGCTCTTTAAGCATTTCATCAGTAGCATCCTTCAAATAGTTGTAATGAATACCATATTCATCTGCATATCTGATGTGATGACCATTTTTGAAAACTAATGCTGAATATCCTAAGCCTGTTTCACAAAAATATACTGTGAATCCTTTTATTGTAGCTATCTCTGTAGCTGCTTCCTTTGCTTCCTGCTCTGTTACTAAGTCTGTGTTTGTTTTGATCTTTGACATAATAATACCTGCCTTTCATAAAATAATAGTTTAAAGATTTATTTATATACGCAAAAAGACCCTCAAAGGCCTACGGTGTATCCGTAAATCTTTGAGAGTCTTCTTGTTTCAATATTTAATAAAGAGATAATAGCATAATAATTCTATTTTTTCAATTATATTGCATTAAGTGGAGCTAGAGCCTCCTTAGACATAAAATAGATATGCTCCTGCATCATTGAATAGAACCATTCCTCTTCATCTTCAGAAAGAAGTATATTGTTATTCTTGAATTCATTTAGTATGTGATCAACATTATCGTCAGTGTAATCATCCATGCAATCACCAACTTCTCTGTGAGTACTAAATAGTAGAACATTATTCTTATCGAACACTTTGAAAATAATAGTTAAATTCTCTGTCTGCTCAGCTTTAATTGTATAGTTCTCAAAATCTAGGTTTTCCCTTGCTATTGTTTTCATTTGCCCCTCCGCAGTTATATTTGAAAAGTATTATAACAAAAAAGGCCTACGGAATAAATCCCGTAAGCCTAGCTTTTATAATCCACAACACTCCATCTCTGGAGCAACATAATCATCTGATTCATCTTTATCATACAATAAGACTACTTTTCCAGATGCTTTTGTTCTTTTAATGTCAATTACTCTTTGGTTGGAGCTTCCTCTCCAAGGAAGGTTAACATCACGTAAATCCTTCATATACTTACCATCGACTATTACATCCAGGTAATCAAGAATTTCTCTTGCGATGTCATCTTCTAACAACTGTTCATAAGTATATCCAGTATATGACCAGATTGTTTTCTTAGGATACTTCTCCTTTACTTCTTTTACTAAAGCAAGTACATCTGCTCTATTAAAAGTAGCAAGAGGATCACCACCAGAAAGAGTTAGCCCTGTAGAATATCTTTTATCAAGAAAACTGAAGATTTCCTGCTTTGCATCCTCATCAAAAGCAAGACCACAATTCTTATCCCATGTTACAGGGTTTTGGCATTCTTCACAATGATGTTCACAGCCCGCTGTCCAAAGAACAACTCTAAGGCCTTCACCATTATGGCAATCGTCTTTTGTTATGTTATGAAATTTCATTACTATCCTTCTTTCAATGCGCTTATACTTGCTTTTCAATCGATTTCACAATGATTATGTCTATAATGAAAAAACATATATCAAACATAATCAATGCCATATATGCAGGCCCGAAAAAAGGCTCTGCAAGCAGTGTAGCAAACAGGATAATTAATCCTGTGTTTGCTGATGCAACTGCAATCTTAAGCTTTCTAATATTTACATTACTCATATCCTGAGTAAGTAGAATAAATGCACCAACTGCAAATAAAATACAGCCAATAGCTTTAATAATCATTTCTTTACAAATTAAGCCCCGTCAATGACGAGGCAGGACGCTCCTAACGCCCTATTCCTCGTCATCGAGGTGTGCTTAGTTTATAAAATTACATTGATTTTCTTTCTGCGATTTCGGCCATTTTTGCTTGATTAAGACGGGTATCACCCTTTACTCTTGAATAAGCTAAATAACCGTTCATGCGGTCAATCTTTGTGATGTTCTTAGAACCGCAACATGGACAAACATCGCCCATATCAATTCTTTCTTCACCACAATCGTCGCAATAGTTCAGTGCTCTGTTAACGCCTTCATAAAATCCCATATCCATTGCTCTAAGAACGTGTGCCTTAACAACCTCACGGTCATAAGATAATGGATAACGTACATACTGGATTTTTCCGCCATTGCAGAAGTCCCAGTACTTCTTTTCGAGGTCCTGCTTTTCAGTTCCAGATAATTCTTCTGTTACCTTAGCGTGGAAGCTATTTGTAACATACTCTGAAGAACAGATATTAGGAATAACATACTCGTCACCCTTTTTCTCGATAGGATACATGCGCTCTAATACAGCCTTGTTTTCTCTTACATATGTTCTAAGCTGCTTAATCTGAAGTCCACAAAGACTCTCAGCAGGAGTACCATAAATAGCATATAGCATATGGTCCTCATGCTTAAATTCATTAGCTCTCTTATTGATATGCTTAAGAACTTCAAGAGCAAATGGTATTCTTGCAACTTCATCTTCACCAAGGTTAGCATTACGCTCTGCCATAATCTTATCTTCTTCGACAAGTGAATGGCCATTAAATGCCTGCTGAAGCTCATTTAATGCTGTGATACCAAAACTATAAGTTGTGGAATCCATAAGCTCAAATGACTCTTCAAGACGCTGATTTGGCTTTAAGTTTCCTCCAAAGTAACCACCCTCACAAAATGCAAGTGGGTTACAAGAAGCTTTAACCTTTGATAATACTCTACGAGTTCTCTTATGAAGGTTACGTATCATTTCAAGGTATTCATCAAGCAAATCATAGAAGTCCTGTCCCTGAACCTGTGACTTTAAGTAGATAAGTGGAAGATTTAAAGAAATAGCACCGCTATTGTATCTACCAATAGCTACCATCTCATCTTCTACATCCTCAGCGGGTTCAAAGTGATCACGGATTTCATTACCGTTTGCATCAACTGTAAGTTTACCAATTTTGTACCAAGGAGAAAGAAACGCTCTACAGCCCATTGGTGATACTACAGTACCAGGCTTAAACTTCTTTCCATTAATTTCTCCTCTGTATACATCTGGCACATAACCTTCACCAGTTAGTGAAAGCCAGTCTGGATACATTACCTTGTTTGAACACTCAAGTGCTGCTTCGTATACATCCTCATTAGCTTTTCCTTCATCATGAAGGGTGATGTCATATAAGAATACATACTTAGGGAAAAGTACTGGCTTTTTCTTACCATTCTTACCCTGTCCTTCCATATGGACCGCAAATGCTGTCTTAGAAGCCATCTTACCAAATCTTGATGTTGCAAGGCCTAAAGTAACGGTAATAAAAGGATAATCACCACGGCTAGAGCCTACAGTGTTAAACTTGTATTCCCATCCCTGCCATCCTTGAGTGAACTCATACTCTACATCTGCAAGAGCTGTTGCTTCAGCAACCTCTTTTGAAAGTCCAAGTCCTACATACTTATTAAAGTATTTCTCATAAGATTTTTCAGCATACTTCTCTAATACTTCGTCAATTTGTGGAAGTGTAAAGCCTCCGTACTGCTGTGAAGCGGTAGAAAGAACAATATCTCCGATTACATCGAAGGCAACGTCAAGAGTCTTAGGTTCGTTATAAAAGATGTTACCCATCTCAAAGCCACCGTCAAGAACTGTTTTAACATCAAAGAGGCAGCAATTTGTCTCACGAAGTGCTCTAAGGGCCATATCGTGAATCTTAATAACACCTTCTTCAATAGCCTGAAGCTCCTTATCTGAAAGGAAAGTCTTCTTGTAGTACTTCTCTAAGTCTACATCTCTTATCAGGGCTCCTTGTGTTGAGAATAACTGTGAATCTCTATTTGCATTCTCCTTATCACCCTGATACTGGATACGTTCAATCTCATTAAAGATTTCTCTTACTTCCTTATTGACAGAAGACATACGATCTCTGTATCCTCTGTAGCTTCCTGCTACTCTTGGAGCAACATCGTCAAGAGCAAGCTCTACAAATACGTGAACCTTCTCTACTGGCACTTGTGGAAGTCCCAGATTGTCGCACTGTGCAAATACCTCATCGCACACATATTTTTTTTGCTCGTCTGTTAAAGTAACGGCAATTCTTTCTGCTGATGCTGTGATAGCATCTTCAATCTTTTGTGGTCTGAATTTTTCAATACGACCGTCTTTCTTTTGAATGTAAAACTCTGCTACATTCACTGAATTCTTGTTCATTTTTTCACTCCTTTTTTAAATAGTTTGATTGGTTTATAGGTTGGTTTAATTACATTACAATAGAAAATAAAAAAACTCCCGATTGCAAAATGCCATAACATTTTCGCCAATCGAGAGTTTTTCTGATTACTATTTAATGATGACATTATAACACATCTTTGCGTTTTGGCAATAGTTTTGTACAATCTTTTTTGACTGATTGTAAATCTCTGTTATAATTTAATAGATACTAGAAATAAGGGAGATTTTACAATTGACACTAGAATTAGACATGGACGAATCAACACGAAGAGCTATTGTAAAGTTTAAACTTAAGCAATACACAAAGCTTCGTTGTCAGAACAGTAATAACGTATTGAGAAAAGAATTAACAACTCATATTCATAAATCAGTAGAAAACGCAAACAATTATTATAATGAAAAAATCGCTTCTACTCTACCTCGCTTTGCAATCCAACAAGCACTGATGTTATTAGACATTACAAGAGATGTAGTATGTTGTCATATGAAGCAAGGGACCTATGACGGATTATCTGAAAGTGAAACATTTTCATTAATGGTAGTTCTTAGAAGAAATTTCAAGGCAATCATAAGACCTATCGAAACCAGACTTTGCGAAGAAAACGAACCTCTTATTAAAGAGAATCAATTATTAATTGAAAGCCCTGAAGATAAAACCTTTGCAATCTGGGAAGACTATTACACTAGACTTTCTGAAGAAATTAAAGAAAGAATAAGCGAAAATAGAATTGATAACATATCAGCTCTTTATGAATGCTTTTTTAAAGCTAATTCTTAATTAAGACAAAATAAGACATTCTTGTTAGTATTTCTACTATATCAAGAATGTCTTTTTTTCTTTACCGCTCAACAAAAAAGGGCTCCCAAAACGGGAGCCAGTTTGTTAGGCTGCAACAACTTTTTTTGCTGTTGCCTTGCGGTAATCACTACGAAGCTGTTTTTCTTTAGCTTCTGCTTCCTCAAAAGAGATCGCCTCTCTTGTGTAAGCTAAATCTACCATTTCATGCAACTTTAGACGAGCATCGCCTAATAGCTTTGTGTTTACGATGAAGCTTACGGCCGACTCTGCTTCATCATCTGTTAGCATTCCATAGAAATTGTAATCTATAACTGCTTTAGCAAAAGACTTTCTATCCTCGTCTTTTATCTGACCTAATTTTACCTGGATCATAACGACCTCCTTCCATTCAAACTATAGAAATAAGATTATCTAACTGAACTTACTTCCATTACTCCTACTTTCTGCTCCTGTTCTCTTGTTTTATCTACTTTCTTTGCGATAGTATTCAACATTACTGCCACTGGCACTAAAGCAATACTAATCTTGCTATTTACAGCAAATGCGCCATAAAGAATAGTGCCAATGCTTAATAATGTTACAAGAAGAAATAGAGCGTTCTCCTTTCCTCGTGTCATGTTCGTTCTCCTTTTAACTGTGTTTCGTTCGTCTCTCCTTTTTTTGTGGGCCGTCTTACGGCTAAGCCTCGGTAACAAAGTTACCTATAAGGCGACCCTACTCCATAAATCCAATCACGGCTAACGCAATTGCAATCCATGAGCAAATCTCTGCCTTGTTATCTACGTCAATTACACCATAAGCGCAAAGAACTCCAACAACAGCAGTCGCAAGACCAAGAACCATCTTGAGTATTCCGCATAAAGTCATTTCAGACCACTTCTTACGAAATGCCTTAGCAGAACGAATCATCATCATCTTAAAGGCCAACTTGACCCTAAATACTAATGAAAACATAACGCTTTCTCCTTTCATAATATTTGATTTCAACTTCCAGAAATCTGGCGGTTGATTTAAAGATTTATAAATGGCCGAACGCAAAAAAGACTCCCGAAAGAGTCATGGCTTTGCCACAAATCTTCGAGAGTCTTCAAACGGTTCAACTATTTAATAATGGTATTATAGCATAATTTTTCATTAATGCAATATAAAAATGACAGCCCCATTATAGGGGCCGTCAATGTGGAGAAATTATATATGCAAAAGACTAATAAGCTTCTTTTACTGATCCTTTTCTGTTTCTCTTTTTAGAGTCTGCAGAAGCTCCTCTAAGTCCGAATAATCCTTATTGCTTGTAGCTTCGTTCTCCTCTATACCTTTAAGCATATCTATATCCT
>JAEEGL013616516.1_pt1 | contig 19734 bp, 11 predicted proteins | sample 9134231 | NCBI WGS metagenome assembly JAEEGL01 (sample SAMN16246548, study PRJNA631951) | gut metagenome | biome: gut microbiome; feature: rumen; material: fiber-attached | host: Bos | place: Iran: Karaj | collected 2018-10 | reverse complement strand
CCTGGTCAAAGAAATGATACAGATATTGAAGAAGAAAGAAGAGTATTCTATGTAGGTTTAACCAGAGCAAAAGATAAATGTTATTTAATAGCTCCATATGCTGAATCAGAAAATAGTATTAGAGATGTACCTGAATCCAGATTTATAGATGAAATAAAAAGATAAGGCGACTCATCATCGTGGTTAATAAAAAAAGAAGGATTATTTTAAATCCTTCAATAGTTCAGATAAGTTAATATCTAGAATTTTACTAAGTGAATTATAATCTTCAGGATGCTTTTGAATAGCATCTAACAATTGTAAGCTAATTGTTGATTTCTTATCATCAGTAAAACCAAGTAAATAGTCTGGAGTTATTTGTAGAGCATTGCATAAAGGCTTGATTAGATTACTTTTTATTAATGTTTCTTTATGAATCCAATCACCAACAGTTGATTTGTTTACCCCAATCATATTTGCAAGATCAACATTGGATAAATCGAGCTTTTGCATTTGCTCAATCATAATAGCAGATACTCTAGACATAAATTCAATTTCTTTATCTGTCATTATATCGCCTCCAAACAACTTTATTATACAAATTTTATATTAAAAAGTATAGAAAAATTGTGCAGAAACAACTTTAAACGTTGACAAGTTGTTTATAACTGAATATAATATCTATATATAGTTGTTTATACACAACTTCGGAGGCTTATATGAACAAATTAAAACAAGAATTTATAAATAGCTTTGGAGAAGATAAATGGAATGAATTAGAAGTTCTTAAACCTCTCCAACAAGCAGTAGATTTAGTATGTAAGGAATATTTAGGTATTGAATCAATACCTGTAGTATTTGAGGCGTTATCAGAAGATGTTGCTAGATATGATTTTAAACTTCAAGCAATTATCCTTAATAATAAATATAAGGATGATTATATAGAGGTATTAGATGGATGTTTACATGAACTAGAACACCATTGGCAACGAATCTACATAGCAAATAACGATACCCCTAAGGCTAGAAGATGGAAAAAAGAATTTGAAAATTATGATAAATATAACCAAACTCAAGAAATTGAGATTGATGCATGTGCATTTTCACAAGTTATTTTATCTTGTGAATTTGGACTTATGTATAAGCATCCTAATAATTATATTCAAGTTTTAATCGATGATTATATAAGATCACGAAAAATACTATTAGATGATTAATAAGTAAACAAACCATAAACTTATTAATAAAAAATGATGAGAAAGAGAGGAATAATGAAATGTAAGAATCAATCAGAAGTACTAAAAGATAGATTTGTTAAATTTTTAGCATTAATGATACAAAAATATGGTTCAGAAGTAGTTAAAGCAAGAAAGTAAGGAAGGAGGTTATCTTTAATGAATAAAGAAGGAATGAAATGTGCAATCTATGTTAGAGTTTCAACTGAAATGCAAGTAGATGGATTCTCGCTAGATGCACAAATTAATACTTTAAAACGTTATGCTGAAAGAGAAGGCATGATTATAGTTGATACATATGAAGATGCTGGTAAATCAGGAAAGTCCATTGAAGGTAGACCATCCTTCAAGAAACTTCTTGATGATATAAAGAATGGATTGGATATTAAATATGTATTAGTATATAAATTATCTAGATTTGGTAGAAACGCAGCTGACATATTAAATTCAATTGAGTTAATTCAATCATATGATATTAATTTAATAGCCACTGAAGAGGGGATAGATTCCTCTCAAACAAGTGGTAAATTATTAATTTCAGTATTATCAGCTGTATCCGAAATAGAAAGAGAAAATATATTAGAACAAACAATGAATGGTAGACGTGAAAAAGCTAGACAAGGTGGATGGAATGGTGGCTTTGCTCCATATGGATATGAACTTGTAAATGGCGAATTCATTGTAATACCTGAAGAAGCTGATGTCGTTCGAGATATTTATAATATGTTTGTTGAAGAAAATATGTCATCAAATGCAATAGCCCATAGACTTAATTTGCAAGGAAGAGAAAAAGAATTGAAAAAGAATAGAAGTTTAATTAATTGGAGCCTTGATGCAGTGAAAAACATTTTAAAGAACCCAATATATAAAGGTACTATAGCATTCGGTAGAAGAAAAAGAGTCAAAGTTAGAGGAACTAGAGATGAATTTTGTAAGGTTAATTCTGATACATTTATAGAAGGTATTGGGAAACATGAAGCAATAATTACTGAAGAATTATGGCTTCAAGCTCAAAATAAATTTTTACTACGAAGTAGAAAAAAAGGTACTAATGGTTATAAAAGAATATATCTGCTTTCAGGTCTACTCCGTTGTCCATATTGTGGTGGTAAAATGAATGCATATGGCTATAATCATACTAGTGCTGATGGAATCACTAAAAGCAGCTTTTTTTATAAATGTAGAAATGCATGGCGTGAAACTGGTCATTCTTGCAATAATAAAAGTAGATTTCCAATGGAGGAATTAGACAATAGCATAATTGGCTTTGTAAAGAATTCAATAAATAAAGGTCTATTTGCTGAAAAAATTAAAACCAAGTTTGCAAGTAGTGTTGATGTAGAAAACTTGCAAAAAGAGAAAAAACAATATATTCATAGACTCTCACAAATTAAAAATAATAAAGAAACATTAGAAAATAAAATAGATTATATGCCGATTGATACACCACATAGAGAACAAAAATTAGAAGATTATAATAAAAGATTAGATGAATTATATGATGTTATCGATGAAATAAATAAGAACATTAATGATTTAGATAAAAAAATAACTGGTATTCAAAATGGAACCAAAAATTTTGATTATATTATGGACAGTTTAAATATGTTCGAGCAGCTATTTGATAGGATGGATGAATCAGAACGAAGAAAAATGATTACTATGCTAATTAAGGAAATTAAAGTTAATAAAGAAACTAATAGTATAGAATCAATTGATTTTCAATTTGATTTAAATTCGGATGATGATATTTCTAAAGAAGATGGTGTTCAGTTTAGTTTGAAAATTGATGATGGTATAAAAGCTCTAGACTATAAAGAAGATTTAGTGCCAAGAAGCGAAAGAAATATTATATCTAATTATATTGATGAAAAAGGTAAAAATATAGTTGTATTTGATGTTGATGGTAAACATATAAAAGCAATTAAATATGATCATGGATATTATTATCCAAAGGAACCAAAAGAAAAGAAGATTATAATAAAGCAACCTAAAATAACTTATAACAAGATTAAAGAATATGTAAAAGAAAAATATAATTTAAATGTTCATTCTACATATATTGCAGAAATAAAAAGAAAATATGGATTAGATATGCAGAGTTATAGAACTATTGAAGATGCTAGACATATTAGTTGTCCACCTGAAAAAGCAAAAGCCATTGAAGAAGCATTGAGATATTATAATTTAATATGATAAAATAAGGTCAAGAATAAATAATTTCTTGATCTTTTTTGCAGTAGATTTATATATTAAAAGAATTTGGGGTTTGCTGACCATCTATGGTTCCGTTGAGACGGTATGCTGTTTTTCGTGGAAAAAATATGAAAGAGCTCATTACGAAAAGAATCTAATATGTAGATAGTAAAACAAAAGTAATCAAAATAGCTCATTGTAAGCATCTAAAAAATATGGTATATTTAAATAAGACAATTACATTAAAAAATTGGAGATGTTTTATATGAAAGAAATTTTTTTAGAAGCCAAAGATGGGCTTAAGCTTGCTTGCTTTTATAGCAAAGTAGATAAACCCAAGGCATTAGTTCAAATTGTTCATGGTATGTGTGAACATAAGGAAAGATATTTGGAATTAATTAGTGTTTTAAATGATGCTGGTTATAGTGTTATTATTTCTGATACAAGGGGTCATGGAAAAAGTATTAATGATAAATATCCTTTAGGACATATTGAATCAATAAATGAATTAATAGAAGATCAAATGGTTGTGACTAAATATATAAAAGATGATAATCCGAATCTTGATTTATATATGTATTCTCATTCGTTTGGAACTTGCATTTCAAGAAATTATATAATGAAGCATGATAATGAGATTAAAAAACTAATTATATCTGGTACAGTAGGATATAATCCTGGTGCTATCTTGGGAGCAAGAATTGGTAAAAAGAAAATGAAAAAGGATAAATATCAAAAATCTAAATTATTATTTTCTTTTACAAATAATTTATCAACTAAAGAAAAATTTGATTGGTTAAGCTATAATGAGGATAATGTTAAAGCATATATTGAAGATCCTTTATGTGGCTTCCAATTTGATGTTTCTGGTTATTATACATTATTTACTTCAGTTAAAAATTTAAAACATACAGAATTATATGAATGTAAAAATAAGGATTTAGAAATTTTAAGTATATCTGGTAAGGATGATAGAACAACCTTACATACAAAAGGCTTAAAGAAAATAATGAAATTTTTGAATAAGGCCGGATATAAAAATACTAAATTTATTGAATATCCTAATATGAAGCATGAAATTTTAGGAGAGAAGAATCACGATATAATTTTTAAAGATGTATTAGATTTTTATAAATAATGTATTGCATACTTTACATTTGTATGATATAAATAAGATACAAAAATCTTTTCTTTCTTTTTAATTTTATAGTTTTACATAGACACTTTTTTAAGTGTCTTTTTTTTGAAAAAGAAAACACATCAATTTCTTGATGTGCTTTCTAAACCTTTTCCTTATATTTGTCTTATATTTTTTTAAATAGCTTGAGCAATCATTGCTTCAGCAACTTTCTTAAAGCCTGCGATATTAGCACCAGCAAGTAAATCAAATGGATTTCCTGCTTCACAAGCTTCTTTGTAAGAAGCATTGAAGATGTTTACCATAATGCCATGAAGCTTTTGGTCAACTTCTTCAAATGTCCATGATAATCTTTCTGAGTTTTGGCTCATTTCTAAGCCTGATGTTGCAACACCACCAGCATTAGAAGCTTTTGCAGGAGTAAATACTAATTTTTGAGAAATTAAATATTTTGCAGCTTCAAGTTCAGTTGGCATGTTAGCACCTTCACAAACAGCGATGCATCCGTTCTTAACTAATGTTTCTGCATCCTTCATTAATAATTCGTTTTGTGTAGCACAAGGAAGTGCGATATCACATTTTGTATTCCAAATTCTATCAGTAGCAGTAGTTTCATGGTATTCAACACCTTTGCAACGAGCTGCTAATTCTTTAATTCTACCACGTTCAACTTCCTTAATTTGCTTAACTTCAGCAAGAATTTCAGGAGTGATACCATCTTTAACAACAACATATCCGTTTGAATCAGATAAAGCGATAACCTTACCACCTAATTGTGTTGCTTTTTCACATGCATAAATTGCAACGTTACCAGAACCAGAAATTACAACTGTTTTGCCCTTAAAAGAAGTATTCTTTAAAGTTTTTAAAGCTTCTTCAGCATAATAGCATAGACCATAACCTGTTGCTTGTGTACGAGCTAAAGAACCACCATAAGTTAATCCTTTACCAGTTAATACACCACTAAATTCATCGCGAATTCTCTTATATTGACCAAATAAATAACCAATTTCTCTTCCACCAACACCGATATCACCAGCTGGTACATCTGTATCAGGACCGATATGACGATATAATTCAGTCATAAATGATTGACAGAATCTCATAACTTCGTTATCTGATTTTCCTTTAGGATCAAAATCAGATCCACCTTTTCCTCCACCCATAGGTAAAGTTGTTAATGAATTTTTTAATACTTGTTCAAGTCCTAAAAACTTAATGATAGAAGCATTAACAGAAGGATGTAATCTTAAACCACCTTTATATGGTCCGATTGCACTGTTATATTGTACACGGAATCCTCTATTTACTTGGAATTCACCTTTATCATCAACCCATACAACCTTGAATTGTACGAATCTTTCAGGTTCTAAGAATCTTTCTAAAATCTTTTGTTGTTGTAATTTAGGATTCTTTGCAATGTATCCTTCAAGAGATTCAGTGATTTCTCTTGCAGCTTGTAAGAATTCTTTTTCACCAGGATTTTTCTTTTCTAATTCAGCATAAACCTTGGCAGCATATTCTGTTTTAAACATATTAAATACCTTCTTCCCCAAAAATTTGTATTTAAAACTTATACAGTTGCTATTGTAACACAAACATTTTACAAAAAAAAGTGTTTTTTGATAAAAATTTTAAATAAATATCGTTTTCTTTAATTATATTTCATTAAATGGGCTTTTTAACGAAATTTATTATACAAGGCAAGGCTGATTTGCCGAATTTTTGTGTAAATGATATAATAATTTGGGTGTAAATTATGATAAAAGCAGTTATTTTTGATTTAGATGGTACAATTTTAAATACAATTTATGATTTAAATAATTCTTTAAATTATGCTTTAAGGCATTTTAATAAGAAAGAAATTACTTTAGATGAAACAAAAGAATTTATTGGTAATGGAATTAAAAAATTATGCGAAAGAGCATTAAAGAATAATGATTTAAATCTTTTAGATGATTTATATAATGAAATGATTAATCATTATTATAAAAATTATAATGTCTTAACTAAAAAATATGATTATATTGATGAAATAATTAATTATATTAAGAATAAGAATTTAATTATTGGTGTTTTATCAAATAAAAAGGAAGAAGTTTTAATTAAATTGGTTAAAGAGCAATTTAATGATTCTTTTGATTTTATAATTGGTGATATGGGAATAAGAAAGCCTGACCCATATAATATAAATAGGATTGCCAATATATATAATTTAAAAAATGATGAAATTTTATATATAGGTGATAGTGATGTTGATATAAAAACTGTTTTTAATGCTAAATGTAAGGGATGTTTTGTATCTTATGGCTATAGAAGCTATAATGATTTAAAAAATAGTGGGGCAGATCCTATTTTAAAAACGCCTTTAGAGCTTTTTAATTACTTAAAGAAATGTTTACTTTAATATTTTAATTTGTTATAATAACCAAGGTGATTTATATTATGGAAGACGTAAAAATAAGCAATATGGAGCTTTTTTATGATTGTGTAGATGAGTCTATAAATCTTTTATATGAATTTTATCATTTACCATATTTTGATTTGTTAGAATTAACAATTAAAAATATCTTAGCTGGTGAAGTTTTAAATGATATTGAAAAAGAAGATTATGATAAATTAAAAGCTATTTATGATAAGATTGCAAATATTGATTTTAATGTAGAAGATGTTAGAAAAGCTATGCAAGGTATTATATTAAAGGGCCTTAAGGAAATGCGTATTTCTAATTGGTATACAACACCAGATACATTAGGTATATTCTTATCATATTTTATTACTAAATTTTATGATAATAAGAAAAAGCTTAATATTTTAGATCCATTATGTGGTACTGGTAATTTATTACTTACTATCGCAAATTATTTAGAAAATGAAACTAATTTATTTGCGTGTGATAATGATCCTTGGATGACTAAATTAACTAGTATGACAGCAGATTTATTATCTCATAATGTAGAAATTTATTTAAATGATACTATGAATTTAAATCTATATGGAATGGATGTTATCGCATATGATATGCCTAAAAGTGATGCACCAACAAAGGAAAAAGCATATTTTCCTTATGAGGTTATGCTAAAATATGTTGAAATGCTTAACCCTGATGGTGTATTATTAGGAATAGTTGAAAATGATTTTTTCAACTATGATAAGAATAAAGCATTTAAGGAAGAATTATTAAAGACATCATCAATTGTAGGAATTGTTGAGCTTCCTGATTCAATGTTTAATTCAATTAAACCCAAAATCATTTTAGTTGTTCAAAAGAGAGTGGTTGCGGATAGAAAATGCTTCATGGTAAAGCTTCCAAGCTTTACTGATGTTAAGGTGTTCAATGAATCCTTAAAGCAGATTGAAGCATGGTTTAATGAAAATTATAAAAAATAAGGAGAAATTAGAAAATGGCAAAAATTATGGCAGTAAATGCTGGTTCATCATCTATTAAATTCCAATTATTAGAGATGCCAGAAGAAAAAGTTATTACATCAGGTGTAATGGAAAGAATTGGTTTAGCTGAAGGTATTTTCACATTAAAGCTAAATGGTAAAAAGGAAGAAACTCATCCAGTATTACCTACACATGCTGAAGGTGTTCAATTATTATTAGATACATTACTTGAAAAGGGAATTGTTAAATCATTAGATGAAATTAATGGTGTTGGTCATAGAGTAGTACAAGGTGGTGAATTCTTCAAGGATTCAACATTAGTTAACGATGAAGTAATTCAAAAGATTGCTGATTTAGCTGATCTTGCTCCTCTTCATAACCCAGCTCACATTATTGGTATTAAGGCTTTCCAAAAAGCATTACCTAATGTTCCTCAAGTTGTAGTATTTGATACAGTATTCCATCAAACTATGCCTGAAGAAGCATATATGTATGCTACACCATATGAATGGTATGAAAAGTATGGTATTAGAAAATATGGTGCACATGGTACATCACATCAATATGTTTCTCAAAGAACAGCTGAATTATTAAATAAGCCATTAAAGGATACAAAGATTATTGTTTGTCACTTAGGTAATGGTGCATCTATTACTGCAGTTGAAGGTGGCAAATCTAAAGATACATCAATGGGTTTAACACCACTTGAAGGTATTCCTATGGGAACTCGTTCTGGTATTCTAGATCCAACTGTTGTTTCTTATATTTGTGAAAAAGAAGGTAAGACAGCTGCTGAAGTTGTTAATATCTTAAATAAGAAGTCTGGATACCTTGGTATGTCAGGAATTGGTAATGATGCTAGAGATGTTACTAAGGCTGCAAATGAAGGTAACCATAGAGCTCAATTAACATTTGCTGTACAAGCAAAGAGAATTGTAGATTATATTGCTGCATACTATGTATATATGGGTGGTTGTGATGCTATCGCATTCACTGCTGGTATGGGTGAAAATCTTTGCCATTTAAGAAAGAAAATTATCGATCGTTTAGGTGTATTAGGAGTTAAATTAGATGAAGAAGCTAATAAGGTTATGGGTGAAGAAGCTTTAATCTCTACAGCTGATTCAAAAATTAAAGTATTCGTAGTACCTACAAACGAAGAAGTTATGATTGCAAGAGATACTGTAAGAGTAGCTAAAATTAAGTAAGTTTATATAAAATAAAAGAACATTGGCTTTTTAAAAATGCCAATGTTTTTTGTTGTTTTTAGATTCTATATAGTACTACTATAAAAATCTTAAATATTAATGTATTCTTTTGGAGTAATAATAGTGTTTTTAGCATTTTTAAAATCATCAAGAAGAATTCTCACTTTGTGGATAACCTCATATCTTTAATTTTATCAATTGAAATGTCATTTGAACTTTTTGCAATACCCACCAAGCTATTTAAAATAGCTATTTTATCAGTTTGTGGTTGTGATAGTTGTGCAATAACTTTACCATTTTTTGTGATAAGAATATCTTCTTTTAGAACAAGGTCTAAGTATTTTCCTAAATTTTTTTTAAATTCTGTAGCTGTTATAGTCATTTTAATTACTCCCTTCAGTTATATTATAACAAAAATCGTATGAAAAGTAATTTTTAAAAAACATCAATGTTTAACAAACTTGACATAATTTTTTCAAGTGCTATAATCAATATGATAGTGTTTTTGTTATACCTTTATTTATATATAAATAAAGCAGGGAGAAAAAATATGAAAAAGAAATTTGTGGTGTTAATTATAATCTTTTTAATTTTAATATCTGGTGGTATTGGTTTAGCTACATTTTTTATTTCATCAGCAAATGAGCATGCTGTAACATTTGATGATGATACAGAAGCTTTATATCAAACTACCTTATTAGAAACACCAAAAGATGGAACAAATCCAAATAATTATGACGCAAAAACAAATGTATATTATGCTTTATATAATCTAGAACATAAAGAATCTTTTTCTTGTACAACAACAGGTACTGCAAAAGCTTCAGTTGCAACTCAAATTATTTCAAATTCAAGAGTTGTAATAGGTGATAAAGCTTTAGTATCTACTATATCTGATGGTATTATCAAAGTAGGTACTCAAAAATATTTTGTTAATGGTGGCAAAAAAGTATTACTTAGAAGCAGTGAATCAATTAGTGATGCAAAGGCTACTTGGAAAAAGGATGTTCCTGAATGTATAACAGATAAAGCTTATATTCAAAGATATGGCTGGTTACCTTTTAAAGCAATTGGCTATATTATTTGCGATGATACAATTTTAGAAGTAAGTGAAATGAAATGTGAAAATGGTATTTATGAGGTTTCATTAACATTAGATCCAGCTCCTGATAAAGCACCTTATTATTATAAAAGAGAAGTTGCAACTAATGGATCATCTACTATGGTACCTGAGTTTTCATATGTAAATTTAACTTATAAATTTGATAATAATTGGAATGTACTAGAAGTACATGCCCAAGAAAAATATTTAGTAAAATCTATGGGTATTAAAACAACTTGTGAAACAAATTGTTTTGATAACTATTCATATGATAATGTAGAATTTGATAAGGATTCATATGAATTCTTTAAGCAATATGAAGCATTAGAGGCAGAAGAAGAAAATGAGAATAATGAATCTAAAATAGATGCCTTAACAATGCTAACATCTTCATTAACAAATAAAGATTCTTTTGAATCTTTAAATATCAATATAAAATTTAATAATAAAGAAGTTGAAGGACTTGCAGCATTAGATATTAATGATTTAACAAATATTAAGGTTAAGGTTTTAGCAGGTGATTTATATATAGAATATTCTGATTTATTATATATTTCTTTAGGTGAATTAAAATTAAAATCAGATACAGAAACCTTATCAAGCTTATTAAATGAATTTAATGGTACAATTCCTAATGTAGAAGCAATTGATACAGCATCAATTTTAGCTGCATTTGATAATGCTAATATAAAAGAAATTGAAAATGAATCTATTGTAAATGTTACATTTAATTTATTTGGTTATGATATTAATTTAGAATATTCAATTTATAAAGATGATGAAGGATATATTTTAAATTATGCAAGAATTAATGCGAATGTTGAAGGAAATTCTGTTGAAATTAATGCAACACCATCTGATAAGAAATTCCCAACATTTGATAAGGAAGCATTCAGTGATTTATCTAATTTAGATTATTTATTTAAATTCTTCTCAAAATTAATTTTAACAAATAATGTAGAAGCTAATTTTAATATTACTTACAATGATATAAATGTTGATTTAAATTTAAAAGCTACATTTAAAGATTCTATAGCTTTAAAAGCATTAATAAATTTAAATTATAAGGATAATAATTATAATTTAGTATTAACATACATAAATGATTCTATTTATGTTTCATATGATGATGTTAATTTAATGATTTCAAAAGATGATTTAATTAATATCATCAATAAATATACAAATAAATTAAATGATATAAAATCAATTGATGTTAAAACAATTATAGAAACAATCATGGATTTAAATTATTATAATTTATTTAAAGAAGTAATTGTTTCTAATGAAGAATTAACATTAACAACTAATTTAGAACAATTGATAGGCTTATTAGATGATATTCAAATTACAATCTCATCAGGTGATGATTTTGATGTTAAAACATCATATAAGAATTTGAATGTTAAAGGCTCTATTAAAGCAGTAGATGAATTAGAGATTAAATTAGATGATAAAGAATACAATAACATTTATTATGTTAATGATTTCTTAGATAAAATCTTAACAATAATTAATTCTAAAAAATTAGAGTCATCAATTTCATTAAATTATAATGATTTAAATGTTTTAGGAAATCTAAAATTAGATTTTAATGATTTAAATAATATAAAGGCAGAAGCTAATTTAACAATTTCTAAAGATAATAATTTTAAAGATTTAAATGTTATATTCATTAACAATACAATCTATTTAGAATTTGCAAATCAAAAATTATCTTTAACTATAGATTCTTTAAAAGAAATATTAAATAAATTTGATGTTAATTTAGATTTCAATAATGAAATTAAATCAAATAATATTTTAGATATCATTTTATCAATTGATTTTGAAAAATTAATAAAAGAATTATCAATTGAAAAAGATCAAATATTATTAAATTTAGATATTAGTGATTACATCAATACAATTGATAATCTAGAAATTAAATTAACAAACAATTCAGATTCAATTGATTTAACTTTAAATAAATTTGATGTCAAAGCAAGTGTTAAAGCTTCAAACTTTGAAATTACAGAACCAACAGATTATCAATCATTAGATAATTTAATTGGCTTAGTTGATAATATTAAATCTATTATTGATACAAAGAAGATAGAAGCTAATATCTCTTTATCTTACAAAGAAATAAATATTGCAGGTACAGCACATGTAGACTTCACTGATTTAAATAACTTAAAGGTAGAAGCTACATTAACTGTTTCTAAAAATGGCAAATCACAAGAATTAAATGTAGTATTTATTAACAATGTAATTTATGTTGAAGTTGCAGGTCAAAAGTTATCTTTAACATTGGAAGGTTTGAAAGAAATCCTAGCTAAATTTGATATTTACTTTGATTTAAATACAAAACTTGAAGCTACAGATTTTATTGATAAGGTTTTATCTTTAGATTTCGATATGTTAATTAATGAATTATCAATTACTGAAAATAAACTATCACTTGGCTTAAATTTAAGTGATTTCATTGAATCATTAAATGACTTAAATATTGAATTAATTAATAATACTGATTCAATTGATTTAACTTTAAATAAGTTTGATATAAAAGCAAATGTTAAATCATCTAACTTTGAAATTACAGAACCAACAGATTATCAATCATTAGATAACTTAGTAGGTTTAGTAGATAACATTAAATCTATTATTGATGCAAAGAAGATAGAAGCTAATGTTTCATTATCTTACAAAGAAATAAATATTGCCGGTACAGCTCATGTAGATTTCACTGATTTAAATAACTTAAAGGTAGAAGCTACATTAACTGTTTCAAAAGATGGTAATTCACAAGAATTAAATGTTGTGTTCTACAACAATGTAATTTATGTTGAAATCGCTGGTCAAAAGTTATCTTTAACTTTAGAAGGCTTAAAAGAAATCTTAGCAAAATTTGATATTAACTTTGATTTAAATACAGATGTTGATATTAATAAGATTATTGATAAGGTATTATCACTTGATTTCAATAAACTAATTAATGAATTATCAATTTCTGAAAACAAATTAACTTTAGCTTTAAATCTATCAGATTTCATTGAATCATTAAATGAGTTAAATATTGAATTAATTAATAATAAAGATTCACTTGATTTAGCTTTAAATAAGTATGATATAAAAGCTAATGTTAAATCATCTAACTTTGATATTGCTGAACCAACAGATTATCAATCACTAGATAATTTAATTGGTTTAGTTGATAATATTAAATCAATTATTGATACTAAGAAGATAGAAGCAAACATTTCTTTAAATGTTAAAGGATTGGATATTGCAGGTACAGCTCATGTAGACTTCACTGATTTAAATAACTTAAAGGCAAAAGCTACATTAACTGTTTCAAAAGGTGATAAATCACAAGAATTAAATGTTACATTCTATAACAATGTAATTTATGTAGAAGTAGCAGGTCAAAAGTTATCTTTAACATTAGAAGGTTTAAAAGAAATCTTAGCTAAGTTTGATATTAACTTTGATTTAAATACAGATATCGATGTTAATAATATTATTGATAAGGTATTATCTTTAGATTTCAATAAACTAATTACTGATTTATCAATTACTGAAAACAAATTAACTTTAGCTTTAAATCTATCAGATTTCATTGAATCATTAAATGAATTAAATATTGAATTAATTAATAATGCAGATTCAATCGATTTAGCTTTAAATAAGTTTGATGCTAAAGCAAATGTTAAAGCTTCAAATTATGAAATCAATGAACCAACAGATTACCAATCATTAGATAATTTAATTGGTTTAGTTGATAATATTAAAACTATTATTGATACAAAGAAGATAGAAGCAAATGTATCTTTAAATGTTAAAGGTTTAGATGTTACAGGAAAAGCTTATGTAGATTTCACTGATTTAAATAACTTAAAGGCAGAAGCTACATTAAATGTTTCTAAAAATGGCAATTCACAAGAATTAAACGTTACATTCTATAATAATGTAGTTTATGTAGAAGTAGCAGGTCAAAAGTTATCATTAACATTAGATGGACTAAAAGAGATTTTAGCTAAGTTTGATATTAACTTTGATTTAAATACAGATGTTGATACTAATAAGATTATTGATAAGGTATTATCATTAGATTTTGATAAGTTAATTAATGAATTATCAATTACTGAAAATAAATTAACTTTAGCTTTAAATCTATCAGATTTCATTGAATCATTGAATGAATTAAATATTGAATTAATTAATAATAAAGATTCTATTGATTTAACTTTAAATAAGTTTGACGTTAAAGCAAATGTTAAATCAGCTAACTTTGAAATCAAAGAACCAGAAGGTTATCAATCATTAGATAATTTAATTGGTTTAGTTGATAATATTAAAACTATTATTGATACAAAGAGTGTTGAAGCTACTGTTTCATTGGAAGTTGAAGGATTTAATGTTTCTGGAATTATTAATATCGACTTTAATGATATTAATAATTTAAAGGCAAATGGTTCAATTAATTTAAGAAAAGATAATTTTGAAATTGATCTAAATGTTTCATTTGTAAATGACATTATATATTTAGATGTTTCAGGTCAAAAATTATCTTTATCATTAGATGGATTAAAATCAATTTTAGCTAAATTTGATATTAATTTAGATTCTAATTTTGAATTAGATAATTTAATTGATAAGGTATTATCAATTGATTTAGAAAAGCTAATTCAAAAATTAGAAGTAGAGGATAATTTAATATCTTTAGGTTTAGATTTAAGTGATTTAACATCATTATTAGCTGATATTAATTTAAGCATTAATAATTATGTTGATCATATTGAATTAAAAACTGACAAATATAATCTATTTGTTAGTGCTAAACCATCAACATTTAATTTAAATGTTAATGGTGATTATGAACAAATAGATAACATAATTGAATTTATCGATATTATTAAAAATATTATAGATAATAAGAAGCTTAAAGCTAATTTAAGTGGTAATTATAAAGATATTTCATTTGATGGTTATGCTTTAATTGACTTTAATGAAGATATTAAAGTTAAAGCAATCATTGATTTATCTTATAAGAATATTAATGTTCCATTAGAATTATATTATTTTGATAAATTTAATGATTTATCAAATGTAATATATTTAAATGTTAATAATATTCATGGCTATGTTAAATTAGAAGATGTATTATCTATATTTAATGTTGATACAAATGATTCAATTGTTGACAAATTATCATTAATTAATTTTGAAAAATTAATTGAAAATATCAAAATTGAATCTAATGAAATTAATTTAAATATTGATTTAGGTTATTTATTAAATGATATCTTTAATATTGATTTAGATTTAAATGAATTAAATTTAAAAGCATCAAAAGATGATAATCATATTAATATTTCTTCTGATATTATTGATAATTTAAATATTTCTTTATTTGATGATTTTAATGAAGAAATAGTATTACCAAATTATAATTATATTGATTTATCAAATGTTTTAAGTAATGTTAGTGATATATTAGATGTTTATAATAAGAAATCATTCAATATTAATTTAGATGGAAATATTAATCTAAATAAGATTATTGATTTTGATTTAAATTTAGATATTGAATTTAAAGCAATTGCTAAATTTATCTTAAATAATGATAAATATGATATAGAAGTATCAATTGATATTGATAATGAAAAGTTTGAAGGTAACATTTCATTAATTATCATTGATAAGGTTTTATATTTAAAATTATCAGATATTTATATTGAATTAGATTTAAATAATATTAATGAATTCATTAAAGATATTAAAGAAATATTTGAGCTTGATGGTGATGATTTAGATTTAGAAAATGTTATTAATTCATTAATTTCAAATATTGAATTTAATGATGTAAATAATATTTTAGTTGATTTAAATGATGTTGTTTCTAAATTATCAATTTTAAGTATTGAATTAAATGATTTATTTAATGAAGAATCTTATATTAATCTAAAGAATAATAATTTAGAAGATTTATTAAATGCATCAATTAAATTAAGTGTTGATGAATCATTATCTTTAAGTAGCTTAAATAATAAATATTTAAATTCAAATGATGTTTTAAATATTTGTAAAAATATTAAATCTTTAATTGATTTAATTAAGAAAAAAGAATTTAAGATTAATTTAGGTAGTGAAGGTAACGGAATTGAATATTTTGAAGATGGTAAATTAAAATTTAATGTTATATTAGATCTTGATTTAAGCTTTGTTTCAAATATTAAATTAAATCTAAATTTAAGAATTGATGAATATGCAGATGGTCAATATGCATGTACACATAAATTAAATATTATTTATGTGGATGAAATGATGTATGCTACATATGGTAATTCACCATCTGAAAGAGAAGTAATTAAAGCTTATAGTAATAAAGAAAATATTTTAGGTTTAATTTCTTCAATAGAAAAGGTTACTGGTTTTGATTTAGAATTTATTAATAAATATATTAATTATAAGGATTATGCAAATGAATCTTTAGATCATATTAATATTAATAATTTTAAGAAATTAATTTCTAAATTAATTACTAATAGTGGATTAGAATTAGGTAAGATTAATATTAATGATGTTTTAAGATCACTTGATGTTACTGCAAATGTAAGTACATTTGGTGTTGATTTATCATCTGTATTAAATAACAATAAACCATATGTTACTTTAATTGATTTAATTAAAACAAATGGTTATCCATCTTTAGAATTAGATAAATTATATTTATCATATGAAGCAAATGATAATTATAAATTAATTGAAAATGTTAATGTTTCATTTAATGATTTTGAAGAGGTAGTAGCACCTACAATTGATAATTCATATTACAATTTAAATGATTTATCAAAATTAGTAGATGGTTTAATTACAGCAGCAAGCTTTAATTCTTATTCAATTAAAGGTACTGTTACATTAACTGCAAATATTGTATTTAAAATCAATGTTGATGTTCCAATTGAAGCATATGTTTATGTTGATGAAGAAGGTAAACCATATGTTTATGCTCATATCGATATGAATGATATTCCTGGTATTGCATCAATAGCTGGTATTTCTAAAAAAGATGTTTATTTTGTATATGAAGATGAATATGTTTACATTTATAGAAAAGATAATGGTGGTACTACTCAAAAGATAAAGGTTTCTATTGAAACATTTATGGATGATATTGTTTATTATTTATTAGATTTTTCAATGGGACTTCCTGATACAATATTAAGTTTAATTGGTCAAAACCAAAAAGAAGGATATCAATATATAAATGCTTATAATGCAGTTAATAATTATAAGTCTACAATTTCATCTAATTTACAATCTTTCTTCTTTAATCTAAATATGGGTGAATTAACTAATAATTCTGATTTAGGTGATATGAGCTTTAATATTAATTTAAAGCCATTAAAGCTTGAAGATGATTATAAAGGATTTAGTGCTTATTCAATTTCTAATTTCAATTTTGACATGGTTAATATTTTAACACTACATTCTGATGAATTATATTTATCAAATTTAAAGAATAATAATGGTGTTTATGTATATAACGATGCAGTAATTGATGGAAAGAATGTTTTAGATTATGTAGATTCATATATTAAAACTATTTTCTATATTAATTCTAAAGAAATAGAAGCTGATATTATCTATAACAATAATCAAAAAGGTGATGAGATTCCTCATAATGCATATTTCCATTATGGTAACGCAGTAGATTTAAATGGTAATAGCTTAGAAACTATTTCAATAGAAACTCCTGCAGGAAAATCATATGGAATTCCAAATGGACAAGAATTTGCTAAGATAAATGGTAAGACTTATTATTTTGATGGTTGGTATGATAATAAGAATTATGAAGGTGAAGCATTTAATTATGGTGATGAAGCCATAATGATTAATAAGAATGTTCATTATTATGCTAAATGGGTATTAATGTATGATTATGTTGTTATAGATGCCTTAGGAAATGGCTTAAATAAGGCTTATAAGAAAGGTGAATTAACAGCTGATTATACAATTGATAATCCAACAGCTGATTTTAAAGGATTCTTTAATTCAGATACTAATGAATTAATAACAACTGATTCAACTTTAAAGGGTGTTATTATTGAAAATGATATTACTATTTATGCTAAATATTCTAATATGTATTATATTGTATTAGATGATGAGAAGAATATTGCCTTAGGTAAGGTTGATTCAACTTTAACTATTAGTGCTTTAACAGCAAATCATTATTCAATTTATGATGGTGTTAATTATTATGTATATAATAATACTGATATAACAGCTAAATTATTGTTTGATGAATATTATCAATTATTTGAAATTGAAAATGTTGATGATATAGAAATAGGTTATATTCATATTTATACTTATAAGCAAGCAATGGATGGTTATAATAATTATAAATTTAATTATAATTCTAATTTCAAAAATGAATTAGGTAATGGTTTATATACTAATATATTAATTCCAAATGGAACACCATTTGCATCATCTTATTTCCAAAAAGGATATTTTGGAAATTATGAAATAAATGCATGGGTATCTAATTCAGGTAAATATTATAATAAATTTATAGAAGTAGAAGATGGAATTTATAACTTTAAAGCTTATGTAACAACAAGCTTAAAAGTTTTAAATATTTCATCAACTACAATAAATGGTTATAAGAATAATACTAATGATACTTTATTAATTACACCAATTTATAATGAGAATGGTTCAATTATAACTAAAATTAATTCAAAAGCATTTGAATCAAATGCATATTTAGAAACTGTAGTTATAAGTGAAGGTATAGCTAATATTGGATCTGATGCATTTAAGAATAATACATCATTAAAGAAAGTATATTTTGCTGATTCTGTTAATAATGTAGCAAGTGATGCCTTCTATTATACTGATGGTTCTAATTATAAAAATATTACATTATATTTTACGGAAAATAGTAAATGTTCAAAATCTGATTGGAAAGCTTATAAGACTAGTGGTTTATTTGGCAGTTATAGATACTATGGTGAAATTTATAAGAATCTAATTGGAACTGTAACTGATGATTTTTCAAATTCATTTAAAACATATAGTGTTAAATTATATGAATTAAATGCAACTCTTCTATAAAATGATAAAATGTAGGTTTGGGCTTGGCTCAAAACCTACATTTTTTTTATTATTTTTAAAATCTTCATTTCTTGCATATTATTATATGAGTAAAAAATTAATACTTAAGAACGGAGCCAACTATAAATAAAGATATAATTGCAAAATATCCAGCTTTAAAAGAATTTGATTATCGCGGTCTTTATAGAATGATGCAATTTTATGACACATATAAGGATAATGAAATTGTGTCAACACTGTTGTCACAAATTAGTTGGAGTAATAATATAGCGATTCTTTCAGGCACAAAAACAATGGAAGAAAAAGAATTTTATATTAGAATGTGTATAAAAAATAATTATTCAGCTAGAGAATTAAATAGACAATTATCAAGTG
>JAEEGL013487581.1_pt1 | contig 19734 bp, 30 predicted proteins | sample 9134231 | NCBI WGS metagenome assembly JAEEGL01 (sample SAMN16246548, study PRJNA631951) | gut metagenome | biome: gut microbiome; feature: rumen; material: fiber-attached | host: Bos | place: Iran: Karaj | collected 2018-10 | reverse complement strand
GCGTTGTCGCCTACGATTCTCTTTAAGTTAGCGTTGATGGAATCTTCACCGCCTCTGAAAGGATAATCCCAGTTGTGCATGAATGCGCCTACATAACCTGCCTTCATGTTATCATCTTCTACAGAGTCGCCGTCATGAAGAACGAACTCGTCCCACATAAGGCCTTCGTTGTACCACTGGTTGAGGATCTTCAAAGCATCCTTTGTTCCGGGCTCGGTGAGCTTTCTGTCATCAAAGCCGTTTACATACAGATCTTTGTCAGTGATGTTAGGGTCGATCATGGACTCGATCAGCAGAGCTGCTCTCCAGCCTACGTCAACTGAGCATGAGAAAGGAACCATCTTGTCTGCATCTGCGCCGAGCAGGGTGCTTGCGTTCTCCTTGAATGCCTTAAGCATATTGTAGAACTCTTCCCTGTTGGTAGGCTCAGCGATTCCGAGTGTATCGAGCCAGTCCTTACGAACATAAGTAACTATACGGTTGTTGTTAGCGCGCTTTCCTTCGATAGCCCAGAGGGTACCGTCTGTAACGCTCTTATCCCAGTACATATTTGTGGTTCCGAGCCAGTCCCAAAGATGAGGAAGGTCGTTCTTGTAATCTACTACAAAGTTCTGAAGATCAAGCACACCGCCCATGTCAGCATAGGTCTGGATAGTAGGATAAGAATAGGTCAGGCAGATGTCGGGAGCGGTACCTGCAGCAAGCAGGTTGTTGATCTCATCAACCTCTGTCCAACGGGGAACTGCTACGAACTCAACTTCTACGTTGTGATCTTCCAGCATACCCTTCTTGATGTAATCGGTATACATGTTATTGGTGGGATCTGTACCACCGTCGTTACCGCGGTCATAAACCTCAACGGTAATGTGTCTGGTATCAGCGAACTTACCGTCCGTGATCTCAGCTGCGTTGCCGCCTTCGATCTCAGATCCGTCTCCTTCAAAGGTAGCCTGGGTTACAGGTTCATTGGTGATTGTTTCGGTTGTAGGGGTAGATGCAGCTTCCTGTCCGCCATCTCCCGTGTTCCCGCAGGCTGCCATGGATGCTACCATAGAGCCTATCAGAAGCAATGACAAAACTCGTTTTTTCATTTTTTCCTCCTTATTTATTGCTTGTATTTTATGGCGTATAACGCCTGGGTCACATTTTTTATTCCTTAACTGCACCGAGGGTAACACCCTGGATAAAGTATTTCTGCAGGAAAGGATAGATGCACAGGATGGGGATCGTCGAGAACATGACGATGGCCGCCTTAAGCGATTCCTGAAGTCCGGGCTGCGAGAAGCCTTCCTGTGTTGCTACTTCCACCTGGTTGATGTTGTTCAGGATATTGTAAAGTAACAGCTGCAGAGGATAGAAATCCTTGTTCTTCATATACATAAGAGCATCCGAGTAACCGTTCCATCTTCCTACCGCATAGAACAGCGCCAGAGTTGCAAGCACGGGTTTAGAAAGAGGAATGTAGATGTTCCACAGTATTGTGAGATAACTTGCGCCGTCTATCTCCGCCGACTCCCTCAGGGAATCGGGTATTCCATAGAAGAAACTTCTGAGGATTATCATGTTATAAACGCTTAAGCATCCGGGAACTATAAGCACCAGCGGATTGTCAAGCAGATTCAGCTTCTGCATAAGCAGGTAGTTGGGGATCGTACCTGCATTGAAGAACATCGTGATAGTGATGAATACGTTTATCACGTTCCTGCCCTTGAGCTGTCCGAATATCAGCGGATATGCACACAGCGTACTCATTGTGAGACTTAAAAGTGTACAGATTACCGTGAGCAGAACGGTCCAGCCGAAAGCCTTGATATACTTTGCATCGGAAAGCACCGTTGAATATGCGTCAAAGTTAAATCCCTTAGGCCACAGATATACTTCATGCTTGACCAGGTGTTCCGTGCTTGACAGTGATCTTGCCAAAAGGTTGATCATCGGCAGCAGACAGATGATCGCGATCAGCACGCATACGAATACTATCACCCAGTCTCCGATCTTTGTCTGAAGGGAATGTATCTCTCTGCTTGTATTATCTCTTTGTACTTCCATGATATCCTCCCTCCTTTACATTATTCCTCTCTCACCAAGGTTCTTGGAGAACCAGTTGGCGAGCAGCAGGAGTATGACGTTTGCTATTGACTGGAACAGGCCGACCGCAGTGGTTAGCGAGAACTGCAGGCCCTTAATACCGTATTTATATACGAAGGTCGAGATAACTTCTGCATTCTTCATGACCAGGTTGTTCTGCAGCGCGAAAGGTCTGTCGAAGTTGGATCCGAGCATATTACCGAGAGCAAGTATCAGAAGGACTACAATTGTAGGCCTGATGCCCGGAAGGGTTATATGCCACATCTTCTGCCATCTGTTTGCGCCGTCCACGCTGGCTGCCTCATACAGCTCAGGTGATATACCGGAAATAGCTGCCAGGTATATGATGGAGTTCCAACCGAAAGACTGCCAGATTCCCAGGCCTATATAGGTCTTAACCCAGTTGGCTCCGTCATCTAAGAACTTCACCGGCTGGAAGCCCAGCTTCTGGATCACCATGTTCACAAGACCGCTTGAAGGTGTGAACAGCTGGAGTGCAAGTCCGTAGATGATGACCCATGAAAGGAAGTGGGGCATGTAAGCTATGGTCTGTACCGACTTCTTGAAGAACTTGAAACGGAGTTCATTAAGCAGCAGAGCGAAGATTATAGGTACCGGGAAACCTACAACTATATCCAGCAGGTTCAGGAATACCGTGTTTCTCAGAGCATAGATGAAATCCTTGTTCTTGAATGCCTTAAGGAAATATTCGAAACCGTGGTTCTTGGCCCAGGGCATTTCCGAAACCTTCTGTACTATACTGTATTTCTTAAAAGCTATCATTATATAGTACATAGGGCTGTATTTGAAAACGATGAAATATATTATCGGCACTATCAAAAGTACATAGAGCTGCCAGTATCTCTTAAGATAGATACCGGCCGGAGTTTTGGGAATAAACTCCTTCTTTTCTTTCTGAACTTTCTTCTCTTCGATCACTTCGACCTCTTCAGTTGCATTAAGTTCTTCTGCAGCCATATTTACCTCCTTATGCCTTAAAGTATTCGGGGCGCTGACTTCTTATTTCTTTTTCATCTATCTGATATCTGTTCAGATGTTTGTTTACAAGTTCCGCCGCGGCCTTTTTATCTTTCTTTCTGATGGCCTCCAGCATGTTGCGATGATCCGCCACTACTTTGAAATCTTTTACCGTCGCTACTGACAGATTTCTTACCCTGTCAAAGTGAAGCATCAGTGTTGAGTGGATCTCATAAACTATGTCTTTCTTTGCAATGTCGTAGATGCTCTTGTGAAACTGGTTATCCAGGTCGAAGATCTTGTCCGTCATTCCTTTGGATAAGTAAAACTCCTGCAGGGTTACATTATCTTCCAGTATTGCCAGCCCCTCTTCATCGATTTCATCGCAGGCCAGCTCTATTACCGCCGTATCCGTGATCCTTCTTATGAATCTTGCTTCCTCTACCATCTTTGGGTCGATGAGTGATATGAAGCTTCCTCTCTGAGGATAGGTTTCTATCAGGTAGGCCTTGCTGAGTTCTATGATCGCCTCCCTGACCGGCGTTCGTGAGATCCCCAGTTCCGTAGCAAGCTCATTCTCGGATATTACGGTCCCCGGCTTCAGCTCGAGAGAGAGGATATTATTTTTCAGGATCCGGAGCGCATAATCTCTGGCATTTTCCCTTGGAAATTTGTTATCTATTTTCATTGCAGCCTCTCTCGATGTCGTTCATTAGTGTACTTGTATACTAGCATATCTTTATTAAAGAATACCAAAAAATGTATTTTTTGTAAAACAATTTTTTGAAAATTATTACCTAAACTTTCGCTTTCTTTTTTGGTGAAAGTGCTTACATTTTTATGTAAAGCATTCCTTATACGACAAAAAGCGGCCATCTTCCGATGACCGCTCCTTCATATGATATCTTATGTATTATTACTTCTTAGCGCCGTTTACAAGGTTCTTGAGAGCCTTGCCTGCCTTGAACTTGGGAACCGTAGCTGCAGGGATCTTGATAGCTTCGCCGGTCTGAGGGTTCTTGCCCTTGCGTGCAGCTCTCTTTGAGGTCTCAAAAGTACCGAAACCAACCAGCTGAACCTTGCCTTTTTTCTTAAGCTCTTTGGATACTGCATTTGTGAAAGCCTTGAGAGCCTTCTCGGTATCAGCCTTGCTTAAGCCGGATTCCTTTGCCATAACATCGATAAGTTGTGCTTTGTTCATAAGATAACCTCCGTATACTATTTGTTTTTGTTACAACACCGTTATTATACCGCGTATTCTCGGGCTTTTCAAGAGGTATAACGGTAAAAAGCGTTAATATACAAACTTTTTAAGCTCCGCATATTCACGATAAAGCTCCTGCGCAGGAGCTCTGTCCAGGTTTACGATCTCCAGGGTATCTTTATCCTGCATTTTTCCCTGTATGAACCTGTATATATAGTCATCCCTGAAACCTATCATTTCCGCATCCTCAGGCATACCGCATACATATACTTTTTTTATATTAGCCCAAATGATGGCGGACAGACACATGGGACAGGGATAGCCTGTTGCGTATATCTCGCAGCCTGTCAGATCGTAGGTACCGAGTTTTCTGCAAGCCTCACGGATAGCCATTACTTCCGCATGGGCTGTCGGATCATTATCAGCTAGCACATGGTTTGATGATACGGTTACGATCTCTCCATCCTTTACTACCGCTGATCCGAAGGGGCCGCCCATATCCAGTTTCATCGTTCTTGCCGCTTCTGCAATACTGAGCATCATTATCTCGATATCTTTCATACAAACTTCCTTTCTCATCAGGTCTATCTTAATGTCAGTCGCATCTGTTCAATGATCGCTTCCTCTGCGCTGATCGGAACAGCATCATTTTTTTAAACGCCCTTAAAATTGCTTCCGTACCATATACGACAGATCAGATCCGTAAAAAACAATACTATGATCAACGCAAACAGTATGTTATGGATCTTATTGTTTCTGTATTTTTCCTGACACTTTATTACAGCAGGTTGTATGACGCATATCGCTCCCCATATCAAAAAACCGAACATCAGCCCGGGTACTAATGCTATCCTCCCGTCGTAATTCATAAAGTATCCGGTATAGTCCCACATGTAATTCTCAATGGCAAGCTCCATGATATAACTCGCAACAAGCTCGGCCAGGGTTGCAACAACTGCACCTGTCAAAAATACCAATACAGGCTTTTTAATCTTTATTAATCTGAATAATCCCAGTATGATGAAAAAGCCTGCCCCGTATATAGGCAGCCACGGTCCGAAAAGAAAACCACGGTTAAGAAATCCTCTTTGATGATATATCACATCGCACCACACGGATTCATATATCCATCCCAGACAACTGTATATAAGGAAGTACTCCATATTATCGCGAAACAGATTCCGGTATTTTTCCTCTGTGTTCATCAATGCTCCTTATTTCAACACTTTTTTGATCTGTTCTTCATCCGTATCCGGCAGTATCTTCTTAAGCTGCTTTACGACCCGTGCGTAAGATTCTTCCGGCATCCGTTTATAAACTTCATTTGTAAACTTCTTTCCAAAGAATTTCTCGGGAGTGGAATACTCCGCTATCCCCCAGCCATACTCATTTCCTGATTTATCCATAGCATAGCGGAAATTGCTTGTGATCACATAACACTGCTTCTGCAGTCTTGTCATCATGGTATCAAATCCCTTTTTCCCGTTCTTACCGTAATCACCGATCCTCTTCAGATCTTTTGACATAAGGGGAGCATTCGCATCAAGCAGCTCATACAGCTCCTTGTCATAAAAAGATGCAAGCCCGTCATCATATCTGGCATCGAAGTCATATCCGTCTCTGCGATAGTTAGCAAAATCGAGAAACCACTTAGGGCTTATATACATGGCCTTACCACGCAGGAACTTCCCGTAGGCGCACTTCATCTTATTGATGACCGGCCCCTTCCATTCCCATGCAGGCCAGAATCCGTTATCGCCATCGTCATACCAGCAGCCCGGACCGATATGCTCTTCTATGGAGAAGCCCTCTATCTCATTTGCAAAGAAGGGAACGAATCCGACTTCATCAATGAGTTCTGTAAGTTCCTCCATAGAGCCGATCGTAAAATCATCCGAGAAAGTCATAATGATCATGTGTCCTCATATTGTATGATTCTAAATTATGTTATAAGCATAGCTTTGCTACCACTTCGTTGATCACCTTGCCGTCAGCCTTGCCTTTAAGCTCCGGCATGACCGTCTTCATGATCTGTCCTTTATTCTTGGTAGCGATTACTTCTGCGAACTTCTCCGTAAGGATCTTTTCCACCTCTTCAGCGCTTAACAGTTTAGGAGCATACTCATTGATGACATCATAACGGAACTGATATTCAGCCTTAAGCTCTGCCCTGTCATCCGGACAGGAATCTATCTGTTCCTTAACAGACTTAAGCTCCTTAAGTATCACACGATCTACCAGATCTTCTCCGATATCATCACGATGTCCTTCATCAATAGCCACCTTCTTAACAGCCTGTATCACGGATGATATGGCATCCTTACGTTCCTTATCATGTGCCTTCATTGCTGCTATCATGTCCTTCTGTAACTGTTCCATCTGCATAACCTATATCCTCCTGTATGTATTTCTTCATTTAATTTCTACCGCTGATTATATCATACATAAAATCTCTCTTCCCGTACACCGTTTTCAAATACATAATAAGGTCTGTCTGTTATCTCTTCCAATTTATCTTCATTTAAAAACAGAGTATTCTCCTCCGGCAGCGCGATCACCTTCCTGTGCCCTGATATTTTCAGTAAGTACTCCTCACTGCGACAGTCCTCTTCCTTGCTGCGACTTGTAAAATGGCATAGAAAGGAAACGCCATGCAGTACATCAAAGCCATTGGTTTCCGTCAGTCCCACTTCATTTTCATCATCCAGTCTGCACGATTCCAAGTCTTCTCCGAAAATGATAGCGCCGGCGCTTCCTCCGAATGCAACGCCTCCGCTTTCAAGATATTTACGCATAGGTTCAAACATCCCTGCTCTTTTGATGTCATACAGCAACTTGAAAGTATTGCCGCCTCCTATGAAGATAAAACTATACTCCGATAGTTTCTTACAGGATAATTCTTCGGCAGACCTGACCATCTCTATCGCCGGTACATCGACATTCTTAAGTTCTCCCCTGATCCAGTCATAGCAATCGTCATATTTATCTTCTTCCATGGCAAGAGGAATATACAGACACGGCAGAGCATGATCGATAACTTCATTTAATCTCTGAAGCGCTCTTACCGTCTGTTTTCCTGCCCCACCACCGTTTATAAATACCTTCATCTGTCACTCCTCTTTTAGACTTCCTCTATCTATATTTTTTCGTATGAGTTTATCAGTGAGCTCATAAAGCTTCTCAGACCCCAGTTTTGTCATGCTTTGCCTTCCGTATACCTGCTTTGATGTTACACCATGCTCCTTCCAGTCAGAGCCTCCGTTGCTGTCATTCAACATCAATGGCTGCAGATTATCCATCGCATGCGCATATCTCGCTTCAGGAGTTTTATTTTCTTCAAATTCATCAAAAAGCGCTGTCAGCTCCTGCTTCTGATCATCCGGAAGCAGAGAGTATATCCTTTCTTTTGCCTTATCTTCCCTGCTCTTCTGTGTCTTCAGACTTTCATTATCATAAGCATAAGTATCTCCGGCATCTATCTCAACAATATCATGGATCAGGCACATCAGCATAACCTTTGAGATATCCACAGCTTCATTGGAATATTCTCTTAACAGATAAGCCATGATCGCCATATGCCAGGCGTGTTCTGCATCATTTTCGTTTCTTCCGTGTCCCGAAAGATGCGTCTGTCTGAATATATTCTTTTCTTTATCGATTTCCAAGGCAAATGCCAGCTGTTTATCCAATCGCTCTGAAATCATTTTAATCCTCCGCAGGTCTCTTCCCTGTCATCATCCATAAGATATTCTTCGTACCTAAAGTAAGTAACAAAGAAGTCACGAACAGCTTCAAGCTCATTAACATACATCGCGATATGGTCTATAGTCATATCATACCCTCCCCCGCTATCTTAAATACCATATCAGGTACAATATTACTTCTGGTATTATGATATGCCGCTTCCAATTCCTCACCTCTGCCAAGCAGAGGATCTCCCGTAGCAGAATTATCCGATACAGCCAAAAGCGCAATAGCCGGAACATCAAATAAATCTGCCAGGGTATAAAAAGTCCCTGTCTCCATTTCTATCAGCTCAGCGCCGCTTGCCCTGATCTCATCAAGATGAGAATACTCCATACAGACAGAATCCGTACAGAATACCTTTGCCGGCTTTAACTCATACCCCAGACTATCCGCTAATGAGATGACCTTCTGCATATATTGCTTATCCGGATATATTTTTTCAAACGGTTTATAGTCCGATATTTTTTCATCAAGATAATGATTGACATACACTCCTGAAATACATACTTCCGGAGTACAGAAATCCCCTACCTTAAATCTTTGTGTCAGTCCGCCTACAGCTCCGACAAAAATACATTTCCTGAAGCTCATATCAGCGCATATCATGGCATGATCAAGAACATTGCAGGCTCCCGATGCTGTCTGCGCCCATGCGACCTTAAGGCCGTCTTTTTCAACAAGATAACCGGAAAAATAAGAATGCTGTGAAAGAAGCGTTACTCTGTATGCCGGATCCTTAATGATCTTTACGGGATGCCACCCCGGTGCTATGACCAATGCATCATAATCAACATCAGGATCAAAACCGAATATCTCCTGATACATGATCCCTTTATTGTATTTCTTCATATTATCCAATGCCTGTCTAAGTCTTTCCTTCAATTCTCATCACTCCTATGATCATAAGAATTCTTCCTGAATCTGTCTGTCAGGAAAACAACTATTCTCCCTATAAGTCCGACGCCGCAGATAAGCACTCCTGTTTTAAACAGTTCCTGACCTGTAGCCATATTGACCGTATATTGTATCTGAAGTTCCAAAGGAGGATCCTGATATGGAATACCGGCCTTAACAACAAGATAATACATACCGACAAGTATAATGATCATGCCGGATACCGCGAGGCCGGTCAGAACAGATTTTACAAAAGACAATTTCTTCATACCGCTGATTATACCATATGTATATATTATTAAAAAGCAGAAAACCATCGGATCTCAGGTATGGTATAATGGAAGTGTCTCTTATGAATACTCAGAAAAGGAGGATTCTTCTTTGCTGTTATATCATTACTATGAACAGGCGATCGGTCCTTTTAAAAGCATATCCGACCTTTCCGACAGTGAAGCGGAAAACATACTTCAGCAGATACGATCGGAAAAACCTGACATATTTCTGTCGAAGCGTCCGGATGATTATATGAAAAAGCGAAGGCATTTTGAAGAAGTTCTTCGAAATGAATTTATCAAGTCAGGAGGATTGACAGAACTTAGTCATCCGCATTATATGGTCGTAGAAGCCTGTCCCTTCTTTGAAAAATGGTACGGGCACACAGCGTGGATCACAATAGACACAAGTGAATTGGACTTAAGATATGTTTCCTTTACATACGGAGATTCACATCCCACATTCAGCGGCAGGATCAATGACGGAAAAGAATACAGAAACCGCCTGTATAATTATGATGAGATCCTGAAAATCATAGACCGATATGGACTCCCCCAGATCTGGAACCCGGACTTTAAATATGGTCCGGAATGTTATGTTGAAGTTCAGATATGGACAGACCGGGGACTGGAAAAATGGCTATAGCATACACAACTCAGACAAGTCATATCATTGTAGAAAGCTTGAACATCACAATTGCTGCCAGTATGAAGCCCAGCCCCATAAGCTTGAAAAACAGGCCGTTGAAAGGCGCTGTAAGCTCATTGACGAAGGGTCGGCTCTTTTCGGTGAACATCACCCTTTTCCGTTTTTCGGGATCAGGATGGACATAGAGTTTTACCTCTGAACCCGTTGGAAGTCTCATAGCAGGCGCACCGATTGGCGGAAGCTCTATCAGCGTCTCTGCTATACCATTTACATTGGCTTCATACACTATCAATGGTATATATAATGCAGTGCGTTTCAGTTCGATGACCTGTGCAGTTACCGCAACTGTGTATTTATTCTTATATCCCTTGACGTAGAAACGCCAGCGTACGATAAATAAAATGCCTATCACTATCAGCAGAACAGTTAGGCAGTATATTTTATTTAAATCTGTCATTGATATCCACACCCCGTCCTTACAGGCCCTTCCTCACCGGATTCATACCGTGCCTTAAACTCCATATTTATATCTCTTATCTCCCGCTTGCCATCTATATAATCCTGATACATTTCGGCAAGCCCGGCCATGCATCCGTCGCATGAACCGTTTATGTTTCCTATGGATTCTGCAACGATGCGCTCACGCTCTTCTCTTGTCGTGTCTTTTATCAAAATGCTCATTTATCTCTCTCTTCTTTCTCTTTACTTCCCTACAGCTCTTTGATCAAAACAGCTCTGCATGGAGCCCCATCACATCCTCCAAGATTAAGCGGTGCGGCAGATAACAAATAAACTCCCTCCGGTACATCCGAAAGTCTGATCCCTTCCAATAGAACGATCTCTGCGCCAAGCATGATCAGATGTACAGCCATTGGTGCATCTTCCGGCCCTACAGTCTGGGATTCATTTCCAAAGAGCTTTATCTTTTCCCCGGCAAGAATATGAGCCGCCTCTTCCGAAAGCACTGCCTTCCCTTTTATCAATATCCTTTCGGCGGATCTTTCATCGCATTTATGTGCCCGCCCCAGAATATTTTTGATGTCTTCTGCACTGATCTCCCCTTCATGCTCCGCCACAAACGCATAACCTATGAATCTGTCCGGCTCCACCTGATCTATGGTTTTTCCTTCATTACAAAAATGATACGGAGCATCCACATGGGTCCCGTTATGGGCACACATACTAAATTCAGACAGATTACAGACGTCGCCTTTGCTGATCTGCATCTTTACCGTCTTCTCCGGACTCGGATCACCCGGGAATACTTTGCAGCCGAATACTTCCTGTGAAATATCGTAAATCTTCATCTTTCCATACACCCCCATTCCTTCTTCAACAGGCATATTATATCATGTCACAGTTATAAACGCTACGCCATTTGAGACTTGAAAGCCCACTTGAGGTAATGTATTATAATGACCACGAAATTTTTTTGTAACCTTTTTGTCTCTTGGATCGTATTACAGGTGAAAGGCCTTTCTGAATAAAATATTTCGGGGACATTTATTATGAGAGAACCTGTTGAAAAATTGATAGAACAGTACCAAAAGCACGTTTTTGCGGCAGCTTTCAGTATATGTCAGAACATCTCGGATGCAGATGATGTCGTACAGGATACTTTCTTAAAGTATCACTGCTCCAAAAAGGAATTTTCATCGCAGGAACATATCAAAGCCTGGCTGCTGCGTGTGGCGATCAATAAAGCCAAAGATCATGCACGGAGCTTTTGGAAAAAGAACACAATATCCATAGATGAGCTTATGATGGCTTCGCCGGATAATGAAGAATTGACGCTCGCAGAGAAAGACGAGGGTAAGAGGATCCTGGAGAATGTCATGAAGCTTCCGATCAAATACCGTATTGTGATACATCTGTTTTATTATGAAGACCTTTCCGTTGCAGAGATTGCAAAGGTTCTGGGCTTAAGCGAGAGTAACGTCAAAACACGGCTGTCACGTGCCCGGAATATGCTGAAAAATGATATCCTGGAGGTAGAAGCATATGTATGAAAATGAAACATACAAAAAAGCATTTGATATGATCGAAAGCAAAACGGTGATCACAGCCGACTCACTGGAGAAAAGAAAGAGAGTTCAGCAAAAAAGCCGGTTACAACAGGCAGTATATGCATTTGCGGCAGCCGCGATATTATTTGTGGGCTCGAACGCCGTGACATATGCCATGAACGGTGAAACATGGTTATCCTATGCCTTTAACACAAGATTCGGAAACGGCGTAGATGTAGCTGTTGAAGAATATACATCCGATGAGATAAACGATGTTTCAATGATTTCTTTCGAGCTTAAAGGTGATGACAATATTGAATATTTCACACAGGAAGATGGCAGACTGTTCTTTGTTTTTGGCGATATGAAAGAGGATATCACCGATATATGCACGGGCGACAATTTCTATGATCATGAGTATTATGACGAAAACGGGAGCCGCCATGTTATAGTGGTCGGATGCAATAACGGAGAACCTGAATGCGCAGAGTATATCTTTAATGATAAGGGCTATGTATTCTGCATGGCTCCCTCTATAGAAAACAGTGCACAGGAAGACAACGTGCATTTATATCTTGTCAACTCACCTCTTAACAGAGACATCAGATATGAGGAAGGCAAACCGGCCTGGCTGGCTAATGCAGAAAAGGCACTGGATCTACAGTAATTCAACTTAACTACAACAAAAAGGGAACCGGTCTCCCGGTTCCTTTTTTTTATTCAATTACTTTTACCGTGATCCTGACGGTCTTTCCGTTCACCTTGGCCGTGATCTTGGCTGTTCCCTTACTGCGTGCATGGATAAAACCGTCATCATCAATATAAGCCACCAGCCTATTAACTCTTTTCTTCATGATCAACTCCTCCGTTGTAAACTCATAGGTTCCACTTTTCTCCGTCAAATCACAATTTACTCATGCATGATGTAATCTTTGTCAGCCTCGATGATGCCAAGCATAGCCTCTACTGCCTTACTATCAAGCTGGGTACCGCTGACATTCCGAAGCTCCGCCTTCACCCTCTCCTGATCAAGGTAATTCCTGTAGCTGCGGTTTGAAGTCATGGCATCGTAACAATCGGCCACGGCTATTATCCTTGCCTCGAGAGGTATCTCCTCTCCTTTCTTGTGGTCGGGATAGCCGGTGCCGTCATATCTCTCATGATGCCAGTGTGCGCCGATAGCCAGATCCGGACGGCTCTTCATTTCAGAAAGTATATTGTATCCCGTTCCCGGATGTTTCTTTATTATCTCGTATTCCTCTTCGGTAAGCTTGTCCGGTTTGTTGATTATCTCATTTGGTACTCCGATCTTTCCGAGATCATGCAAAAGTCCCATATAATAGATATTTTCGCACTGTTCCTCATTCAGACCCATTTTTTCTGCAATCATCTTGGAATAATTCGCCACCCTGATGGAATGTCCCTTTGTGTACTCGTCTTTAGCATCGATGGTATGCGCCAGCGCTTCCATGACCTCTACCGACAGTTCCTTTATTGCATCCTTTGCTTCGATCGTTTCGTTCATATATCGTATATTCTTTGCTATGACGGAGAAACAGACTATAACGACCGCTGTCGTGAAGATCGTAGGGATCACTATGACAAAATTAAGATATTTTACTATTCTTGTAAGAATATGCATGACATCCAGGCTGTTTTTAATAAGCGCACTTTCAACGTCTTTCAGTGATACGATCTTATCTACAAAATCCTGACCGATATATCCGACATAGAAGGAATACATAAAAAGTATGTAAATTACCGTATTAAAGATGAAATTAAAAACCGGCATGGCAATAAAGAGCCATTTGTTCGTTTCAAGTCTTTTTTTGCATATTTCGGCTATTGTCCTGACCGCAAACAGATAAAACATTATATGGAGAGCCAGGTATAAAGGTATAAGTACCTTGCCTCCGACATACCATGTATTGATGATATAAAAGATCGGAGGCACAAGCATTATAGAACAGAGATATATGAACATAGCTATTGACGGATTGAGGGCTTTGAAAAGCTTTATATACAGGAACATGAACAGGATCTGAAGCGCCAGCTGTATAACGGTCGAAATGAATGAAAACTTGATCGCAGCTACATTATTGCCGTTTGCCATCACATCTACCAGGACGTTATCTTTCTGGGTGCCATAGCTTAAGAAAAACGAGAATAAATATGCGGTTGCGGGGGACAGGAAAAAAGCCGCCAGCGTTTTACGGACTGTTTTATTCTCGATAAAGCATTTTTTGGTGACGGCCGCAAAAAACACGGCACTGAAAAAATATAACCCGATCGAAAATTCCATATATAGACCGTCTAACATTGTTGCCCTCCTTAATCTATAATCCCTATCTCCCTGTCAAAATCGTCAGCATCAATCCATCCCTCACGATTGGCGCAGTCTTCTGCTCTTAAGATCTACAGCGAGCGCCCTCGCAGCTCTGATCAATAGGCATTATACTTGGTTTATGGCACTTTCCTTCTCAAAACTTGATGTCCAAAACCACTTATATAATACAATATAAACACCCCTGTTACAAGAATATTAAAACGTTAATTTACACGTTGTAGTGTATGCCTTTTCAGCACGAAAAAAGGAACACATCAAATGCTTCTATACCATCTTTTTCTTGCGGTATTTAAGCAAATGTTGTATTGCTTTATATAATGGTTTAATGATGACTCTGCGAATCAAATTTCATCAATTCCATAGATATACCTAAACTCAAGAATCGATGAAGAATCCTTTTCCTGTCCTTCGAGTTCTTCCTTCAATGAATTGCCTTTATCAATTATGAAATATATAGTTGAACAGCCATACTCCTTCGCTTTAGGCATAAAGTATTCTGCGACCCATTTTGTATCAATCGGATTATCTTCAAAACCATCTCTCGTGTCAGCTACATATTCACACCCTTTATGTTCCTTTATAACTTCCAGAGCTTTCATCAAAGGTTCTCTGTACCTTCCAAATTCGCAATATCTCTTCCAATGAACCAGCACAACATTCTTGGATTTAATATAAAAAACATCCGCTTGTTCAGAAAGGTATATACTCTCGTTCTCTATCTTTGAAACAGTATACGACTTGAATTCTCTCGCATCCATATAAACTCCCTTATTTCCGAATCGTCCTTTGCATTAATGGTAATAAAAACCACCATCACCACTTTGTATTCTACATCCTGGTGGAACCTTTACTAAGCAAATCCATGCCTCAACATAATCTCTTGCCGGTGATGCAAGTCCTATCGTACCAGCTGTCCAAAGAATTGTATTGATCACATCATCTGATGCGGGAATCAACATAAAAACCAGAAGCGGGACAACTCCAAGTAAAAGCGGCAAAAGGCTGGATATAATAAATGCGCCTTTGCTTACAGCCCCGGAGTAATAAGCGCACGGTGTCCAATTCTTGATTGCAATAATCTTATCACCTATACTTGGATATGGTATAAGATGCAATAATTCATGTACCAATAAAAGCAAGGCTCCGATTACAGTTCCCAACAGAATAAACGGTTTGTTCAATACAGATTCCCCGTTGTTTAAACAATATTGCTTCAAGATCAATAATCCATAGCCTATTAATATTGCGACGAAGCCGGCAATAAAAGATTTTGTATTCAATCCCTCCATTTTAATCAGCTTGGCATCGCCCGGAAGTGGTTCATGTTCATATTTATAATCTGTATCAACAAATCCAATAAACTTATACATCTTTACACCCTTTGTAGCATTATCCTGAAATACAATAAAGCATATCGTCAAAAGTCAGTATTTATCGGCTTCTCAGCGTATATCAAAACGCTTTTCGTGACAAATTCGTGACAATATCATTTTACTACGATAATGTCTCCGGCCATTGATTTCCCCGCCATATGCGTTTATCAGCTGATTATACCATTCTATCATCATAAGCGCTATAATAAACCTTATGATTGATTGCTTAACCATACTCAAGATCATAATAATCGTTACTTTTATAGTCATCCTTATCCTCAGGGCTAATGGTCCGACCAGGAACAAGGCGGCTATCGACAGAAGTATTGCATTTCTAAAGGGGCGGCTTACGCCTCCTGTGACTCCTTATGTTCCCGATCCGGTAATATATGACCGTTTTAAAGATAATTGCACCGATCCGGCGCTGCTGACAGCTCTTGCCTATGGCATATTAAGACACTGCGGTATGGAACCGCATAACCTTACAGTAACAACAAAGACCGATATGGGTCTGCGTCACGCCGCCGGCACATACAGCTCAGATGGCATCAACAGCGTGATCACCATCTTGGTGACTCCCTCATCCCGCTATAACATCATTCACTCTGTGCTCATACATGAATGTATGCATTATTTCCTCTTCCACACAGGTATCCGCAGGGAAGAAACTCATGAAAATGAGATCCTCACTGATGTGGCGACCTGCTATATGGGGTTCTATCAGTTTATGTATGATGGATATCTGATGGTGGGCTATCTGAGGGACAGCGAGCTTAAGTATGTCCATAAGAGTCTCAAAAATGGTAACGTATAGCTCATTTCATCCCTTGCCCGTTTATTGTATACTGTTTTCTTCACCTATGAAATCGGCTTATTTCACAGTATCGCCAAGCCCTTTAGGAAGTCTTCAATGATTTTTTCGCATTCTTCCGGTTCTGTTTTATATATAAAATGACTTCCCGGAAGATATGCTATTTCATAATGCCCCATCTTTTCAAGATAAGGTATCAATTCTTTTTCATTTGCTTCCTTGCATTCCGGATCCGACAGATCACCATCTCTTGAGGAAATATACAGTTTAGGTACATCCGTTTCTTTGAGCTCATTCCATACAGCATTTCGATTTTTGTTTATCATTGCCCCTTCCTTTGCAACAGCATCGGAAGATATGGATAGCAATTGCAAAATACAATAAGTCCGCCATTCTTCTTTCGAAAGATTCGCATCATTCGACATAAGTACCGGAAGCAGAATATCCCCTATCCCAAAATTAACAGCAAGTTTATACAACGTATTCCCTGAAGAACTTTCCGCCATCTCTTCTTCCGTTAACGGTTCTACATATGTTCCATCAATGTTGATGAATGCTTCAACTTCTTCCGGATACTTACTTACCCAGAAAGATCCATAAGTCCCGCCCATAGAATGTGCCATCAGAATAAACGGATATTCAATCCCCGCCCCCTTCAACGCCTTACGATACTCTTCAACAATCACATCAACGCTTCTGTCATCTTTTACATCATCACTCGCATCCCAGCCGGGTCTTCCGATGTAGATAAACTGATAATCCTGCTCAAGACTATTTGTCATCTTTCTTAAATCTACCGACAGCCCTGCACCCATGCCGCTTAAGACAACAATTTTTCCTTTCCCGCTTTCATTCCCGACTTTTATGACATTTACAGAATAATCTCCTATGGAAACCGGATCGTAATACCCTTTTTCCGTCAGGTACTTCATATCCATACCAAGCCTGATCTTATGAAAAACAAATAATCCACTAAATATTACAGCAACAATTACAAGAAGCGTAAGCAATACTTTTCCAAGATTTGTTTTTTTTCTTTTGTCCCTTTTCATATATCTTTTCTCTCGTCATTCTATTCCCATGCCATATGCGTTTACCGGCTGATTATACCATTCTGTCATCACAAGCGCTATAATGATTCTATGATTGATTTTCTGTTCTGTATGTCTTTAATTATTCTGTCCTGCTTCTTCGCCTCATCATACAAACTATAATAATATATCGCTGCTATAATAATATACGGAATGGTGATGGATCTGAAATATTCAAACCATCCCTTGGGGCTGATCGGATCAACTATACTAAGCAGGAGAAGAAAAACTGCACATAATACCATCACAATAACATACTGCAAAACTATCATTAAAAGCGGGCTAAACTCGTCAAAAACCTTATTTAATGACAGGACAAAGGATGCGATAACACACAGCCCAAACATGATCAACGTATTGGAATTACTTGTTTTCGTCCCGGTTATAATATTCACAACGGCTCCTGATACGGAAACCATCGTGTAAGATATGCAGACATACAGAATGAGAGTTTTTAAATATTTCTTCATACAGTTTTCCTCATCATAAGTTTCAGATATTCATTAAACGCTTTTTTGTAGCTTCTGTTAACACATATTCTTTCCCCATTGTCAAAGGAGGCATATACTTTCATATTCAAATCCGGTTTTAACTGTTTGATTTTATAAATGTTGATCAGATTTGATTTTGAGACTCTCACAAATCCATAATTCCAAAGCAATTCCTCGCACGAAGCCAGTGTATTCATCAGGCGAAACACTTCTGTCTTAGTATAAGCAAACAATTTTCGATCAACGAAATCCAGATAGTAAATATCATCAGGATCCAAAATGGTTTCATCCCAATCATCCAGATCCTCATCTGCCGGTCGTCCCGAAAACGACGGCCTTTCCGAATTCACGGAATCCATAATCTGGCGAATAACGGGACGCATATTTGTAAAATACACGTCCACGTGTTCCTCTTTGCAATTCTTATCTTCAAACAGGTTTAATTTCATACGTTCTTTCAGATTGCATTCCAGATAAACAGGAATGCAAATACACACCCCCACGAATTTTTAGTGTATTTTCGTATCATCAGCATACCGTACAATGCCACAAACGTGGTTGCCAGGTCTACCATTCCCAGGAAGTCAAAGTGAATGGGATGAAACAAAATTCCCATCAGAGTACAAACGAAAGCTCCCCAGTCAAATAGTTTGCTATTTAACGGATATCTCTCCGAAATAAACTCGGCGATCACTGCATAATTAAATCCTTCAAAAAATCCCCATACAACGGCAACAATCAGCGTTCCGGCGATTGCAGTCAGGATTCCTGCCCTTTGCAGGTCAGGCGTCAACATAATGCTTAACGGTTCATATCCCTCAAACTGCCCTGATAATGCTATATATGCAATATACGGAAGGAAACACAGGATAGTTCCTAACACTGCTCTTCCTGCATTTTCTTTCTTAAGTCCGAAGCTTTTGAAAGAAGTCTTCCGCAAAATACATACAAGCGTAATCCCCAACCCCGCCATTCCGAATTCCATACCGGCAGCCGCTAATAATCTCAGCCAAACGGAAATACTGCTGTCCTTGCAATAATTCATCAACTGATTTCCAATCACGCCATATATGCAATATATCGTCATGGTAACCAGCGCAATTATCCACAGGTTCACATTGAGTTTTTTCTGCTGCTCCGTTAATACACGTTTCTTGATATTTTTCATTTGGCAATGCTCCTTTTTTCTTTGATAGCACTACCATAACAGATTTCAAACGCACCCATGGTAAAATATGCACAAGTTGCGTTTCATGATGTACAAGTTGCATTTGACCTCAGTTTTATCCCTATCCCCCTGTCAAAATCATGTACATAATGACTGCAGTCCAGCTCAATAAACGCTTTTACATTTAATGCTCCGGTTTAATTACTATCAATTGTTCTATTTGCAATCTTTTTTCATATAGCAATATTCAGCGTCTTGTATATCCTTCGGAAAACCTGAGCTCCCATCCGTCATACTGCATGATTTCCAGTCCTTTAAATCCTTCATTCGCTGCCTTTTCAAAAAATCTGATCTGTGCCTTTTCCATATATCTGAATCTCCCAGATGTCATGTTTTTTATCATAGGAACATCTCCATCAGAGAATCCCCCTATACTAAATTCCGATTGAACAAAATCGCTGTGCGATAGCCTGTCAAGGCTATGGCGCAGTTTTGCTTTATTGATTAATAAAAGCAGTGGAAAAACTTTTCGTAATTCTGTATTGTTAAGTTACCACACAAAACAACAGTATACGGAAAGTCCCACTGCCTATGAATAGAATAACATTTTCAGGT
>JAEEGL012745747.1_pt1 | contig 19734 bp, 18 predicted proteins | sample 9134231 | NCBI WGS metagenome assembly JAEEGL01 (sample SAMN16246548, study PRJNA631951) | gut metagenome | biome: gut microbiome; feature: rumen; material: fiber-attached | host: Bos | place: Iran: Karaj | collected 2018-10 | reverse complement strand
TTCACGATGGGGTAGAGGGACGTGTCGAATGCAAAGAGCAAAGTGGCACCTTCTTCTACGACAAGGTTCACCTTACTTAATAATGTAATAGGACCAGTATTCCATGTACCAGCAGGTACGACAACCTTACCGCCACCAGCCTTAGAGCAGACTTGAATGGCCTTGTTGATGGCTTTCTGGTTCACGGCTGGTGTTGCCTTGAGAGAAGCGCCATACTTGGTGATGTCGTACACCTTATCCAAGAATACGGGTTGGTTGATACTACTTTCGATTTGTTTGTACTTGTTGTTGTCCCAACCTTGCGCATTTACGCATACTGGGAATAGCAAACTGATTAGCAGAGCTTGTAAAAGTTTCATTTTTTTGTATTATTTATGGATTTCTAATCTCTTGCAATGTGCCAAATGATGGCGTGATTATCTTTGAGTGCAAAGTTAACAATTAATTTCCTCAATAACAAAGTTTATTACCGAAAAAATAATCATTCCATTTACAGGTATTCTTTATTCTATAAAAACGATGGGATTTTATTCTCTTATTTCGGATTTTATTGCTACCTTTACCATCTATAATAGAAGTTACAGAGTTAAGGATTATTTAAATATAGACGATTATGAAAAAGATTTTGATGATTGTTGCCATCATGATGGCTACGACGTATGTCTTTGCACAGAGTGATGAAGTGCTTCCGTATTTCACCACGTCACAGATGCCAAACCTTATCAAGTGTCTGCCAGCACCACCTGATACAACTGGTACGGAATTCTACTATGATGTTATGCAGTATATGTGGGGTAAGGAACAGAGATTAGACGAAGAACGAGAAGCCATTGCCCGTCGTGATGCGGTGTGGTCGTTTGACAATCTGTTTGCGGAATTCAACATTCCTTTCGGTTTGACTATCTCAAGGACTGAAACGCCAGAGATATGGAAACTGTTGGAAACCAGTCTTGTTACGACAGACCAGATGCGCGTTGAACCCAAGAGATTCTACAACCGCAGACGTCCTTATGTTCGCTTCCATGAGCATATCTTAACCTATGGAGCAGAAGAGAACGAAGAAGAATTGGGACGTGAAGGAAGTTATCCTTCTGGTCATACATCACGTGGATGGACCACCGCTTTGTTGCTTTCAGAGATTGCGCCCAGTCGTTGTGATACGATCTTGGCTCGTGGTTTTATGTATGGTGAGAGTCGTGTCATTGTGGGAGCTCATTGGCAGAGCGATGTTGATGCTTCCCGTCTTGGTGCTACCATTGGTTATATGCGTTTGCAGACCAGTCCTGCTTTCCAAGAGCAGATGAAGAAGGCACAAGCAGAATATACCGCAAAGACAGGTGTGGCTATTGCTCCAAGTATTTCTGATGACATCATCCGTAAGGGTTGTGACTACTATTATACCCGTTGTGAGATGCCTGATATTCGTCATTTCTTACCTGCTCCTCCCGATACTATCGGCAATAAGTTTGCTCGTGACATTTTGCGCTACATGTGGGGTAAGAGTATGCGATTGGACACTAAGCGCGCAGCTATTGCCTATCGCGATGCCATATACGGTGTGGGTTGTATCAGTCAAGAGTTTAGCGAACCTTTCGGAATGGAAATTTCTCCAGAGAAAACGCCAGAGATTTATAAGTTGCTCGTTGATGCTACAGCTACCTGTGATAGTGTTTGCCATAATCCTAAGAGATTCTATAAGCGTATACGTCCATTCGTACGTTTCCAAGAGCATACATTAAGGCTTGATGAAGAAGGAAAATTGTCGCCTAATTCATCTTTCCCATCGAGTCACACTTTGCTTGGTTGGAGTTCTGCTTTGTTACTTTCAGAGATTAACCCAGCCAAGGCTGATACATTGATGGCAAGAGGTTACATGTATGGTGACAATCGCCTCATCGTTGGTGCTCACTGGCAGAGTGACGTTGATGCAGGTCGATTGGCTGCATCGGCAGCATACGCTCGTATACACAATAGTGCTCGTTTCCAAGAACAGATGAAAAAAGCAAAAGAAGAGTTTGCTCGTTTGAGTGAACAGGCTGTTAGTGAAGGAGATGGTCTTGTGGATGCGTTGCCAATGCAGAAAATGGAACAATCATCTGCCCGCGTGTATCGTCTTGACGGCACACCAGCCACGGAAGAAACTCGTGGAATCGTGATTGAACAAGGAGGAAAAAAAGTAAGACGTTGAGATAGACAAATATATGAAAGATGCTGGTTTGTACGCATATCGTTTGACGTACAAACCAGCATCTTTTTTGTTAAAATGCCCTTTGAAAAGAAAGGAAATATACTCTTTTCAACGAAAAAGGGTGTTTTTTATGTTAAAAATTTGGTGAAACAAACAAAATCTTTTATATTTGCAAACGAAAATGTGAACAATAACGTCTAACTTATATAAAAACGAACGCCTATCGAAACATCATTTACTTAAGAATCAATATCTTAATAAAATGAAAAATCTGGTTGACATGACCGACGAAGAGTTGGCATTGTCTTATATCGATGGAAATAATCGTGCGTTCGATTTGTTATTGTCGCGCAACCAAGCAAAATTGTTCTCTTATATCGTGTTCGTCGTTCACGATAGAGATTTGGCTGAGGATATTTTCCAAGAGACATTCGTGAAGGTAATCACCAAGTTGCAGCAACGTAAATATACTACGAGCGGAAAGTTCGGTGCATGGATTATGCGCATTGCCCACAATGTCATCATGGATTGGTATCGTGAGCAGAAGTCGGATAAAATCGTGGAACCCACGCTTGAGAATGATTTGTCGAACATTAGTGACGGTGATATCCTTGACGGTAATATCGAGAATGAGTATGTAAACAACCAAGTGATGAGCGACGTGAGAAAGCTCATGAACTTCTTACCAGCTCCACAACGTGAAGTGGTTTACATGCGATTCTTCCAACAATTGTCTTTCAAGGAAATATCGGAGACGACAAACGTTAGCATCAACACGGCTCTCGGTAGGATGCGCTACGCCATCATAAACCTTCGCCGTATGGCAAAGGAATACAATGTAGCGTTGCAATTGGATTAATCCTCCCGTTTCAATTCCTTCAAGTCGTGAATCACGGAGATGGGATCAGCAGCCTTGAAGATGTAACTACCACTGACTAATACGTCAACACCCGCTTCAACAAGTCTTGGAGCGGTTTTTTCTTGCACGCCGCCATCTACTTCTATCAAGGCTTTGCTCGATGATTGTTGAATCATCTGGCGTAGGCGTTTCACCTTTTGAATCGTGTTTTCAATGAACTTCTGTCCGCCGAAACCAGGGTTGACGCTCATCAACAATACCATATCGACATCCTCGATAATGTCTTCCAACATACAAACAGGTGTTGAAGGATTCAAGGTTACGCCCGCTTTCATGCCCGAATCGTGGATTTCTTGAATGGTACGATGCAAATGCGTACAAGCCTCGTAATGCACGTTCATCATCATGGCTCCCAATTTAGCTGTTTGGCTGATGTATCTTTCAGGCTTAACAATCATATAATGCACGTCAAGCGGTTTCTTACAGATTTTAGCCACAGATTCAATCACGGGAAAACCAAATGAGATATTGGGAACAAAAACGCCATCCATCACGTCGAGGTGCAGCCAATCGGCTTCGCTTTGGTTGAGCATGGCAATGTCGCTCTTAAGATCGATGAAGTTGGCGGCAAGAAGTGAAGGAGATACCAATGTTTTCATGTAAACGAAAATGCTTAATTCATACAATATGAAACTTCCTTGCCGTTTCCTCTCATCACGCGATATGTGTAGGCAATTTGGCGGATGATGTTCAAGGTCATCTCAGATGGATTTAATTCTTCTGGTGTAAAATATTCCATAGGCGATTGATTTTAAATTTCTCTCTGTAATCTTAACGTTCATATATACATAATTATTATACCAAACTCAAAAAAATTTTTTTGTCAATTTTTCTATCAAATTGTTTGTTGTTTAAAAGAATTTGTGTAAATTTGCAACCGAAATAAAATAAAAACAAATGAAGTTGACAGTATCTTATACATGGTGGTGGCGTTTCTCAAGATTTTAAAAGTCGTGAGTAACGAGCCATGTGGATACAAATAGATACAAAAAGGCCTGCCGTTTCTTGCGACAGGCCTTTTTTCAAATGTTGGAATTACAAACAAACACATTATTATATTATATGACAACAATGAAAGACATATTGAACAGAATGTTGAACCACGAGGAACTTACTCGTAAGGAAACGCATGACATTCTGTTGGGTATCACCAAGAGTGAGTTCCCCAATGAGCAAATTACGGCATTGCTTACCGCCCTACAGATGCGGGGAGTCACCGTAGATGAATTACTTGGCTTTAGGGATGGAATCCTCGAAACGGGTGTTCCTGCTATCTTAAATTGTGATAGGTACATAGATGTCGTAGGCACAGGTGGAGACAGGAAGAATACTTTCAATATTTCCACCACATCATGTTTCGTCATCGCTGGTGCTGGTTACAAAGTGGCTAAGCATGGCAATTATGCGGCTACTTCGACCAGTGGCGCATCTAATGTCATTGCCCATCACGGTGTGAAGTTTACCAGTGATATCGACCAATTGAATCGTTGTATGGAAGAATGTGGTATCGTATATCTCCATGCTCAATTGTTTGCCAAGGCAATGAAATATGTTGGTCCTATTCGTGTGGCGTTGCAATTCCCCACGTGTTTCAATCTCTTAGGTCCTATCGTGAATCCTTCTCAACCCAAGTGTCAATTGTTGGGAGTTGCCAATCTTGACCAAATGCGTCTATATAAGAATGTATATGAGAAAATTGGCATTGACTATTGTATTGTCAATAGTATTGACGGATATGATGAGATTTCGTTGACGGGTGATTTCAAGATTTCGAGCAACACCTTAGAGAAAGTGTTTAGTCCTGAAGAATTGGGATTGCATATTGCCAAACCAGAAGAGTTGGTTGCTGGAGCATCAGAGGAAGAAGCCGCAGCTATCTTCGATAGCGTATTGGAAAACCGTTGTTTGCCCGCTCAAAAGGAAATCGTCATTGCAAATGCCGCCTTTGGTATCATGACATTGGAAAAAGGAGAGAAAGACATTTTCGAATGTATGGAGATAGCCAAGGATTCCATAGAGAGCGGTAAGGCATTAAATACATTTAAGAAATTTGTGAAATATAATAGCTAATCATTAGCTCAATCAATCTCATTCTCATCATCATGAAAGATGTGTTAGATGAAATCGTAGCCCATAAACGCGTGGAAGTAGAAGGGTTCAAGCAACAATTACCTCCTTCACATATATATAAATTGGTGGAGGATGTGATGGATGTTGCCCAACCGTCTATGCGAGTAGCCTTGATGAATTCGTCTTCGGGCATTATTGCGGAGTTTAAACGCAAGTCGCCCTCTAAGGGATGGATTAAGGAGGATGGTAAGGCTAATGAGATACCATTGTCTTATCAACAAAATGGAGCTTCTGCCATAAGCATTCTGACAGATAAGAAATATTTCGGAGGCAATGACCGATTCATCAAAGAAGCAAGAGAGTCAGGTGTAACTATTCCCATTCTCTATAAAAACTTTGTCATTGACGAGTACCAGTTGTTCCAAGCTCGATTGTGCGGAGCCTCAGCAGTATTACTGATAGCTGCCGACTTGTCGCTTGTTGCGTGTAAGTCGTTGATGCATATTGCACACGAATTGGGTTTGGAAGTGTTATTGGAGATGCATGAAGAGCGCGAGTTGGATTATGCAGAGTTGGAACCAGACATGTATGGAATCAATAATCGCAACTTAGGAACATTCATCACCGATGTGCAGAATAGTTTCCGCTTGGCTTCACGCTTGCCAGAACAAGTATGTAAGGTGAGCGAAAGTGGCATTTCCAATCCCGATACCGTTAAGATGCTTCGAATGGCGGGTTTCCGTGGATTCCTCATAGGCGAAAATTTCATGAAAGAACACAATCCAGGACAATCATTAAACGACTTTATTATAAAACTTAATATTTAAATTCAATCATAATGTTAATAAAAGTATGTGGTATGCGCGATACCGAAAACATCCGCGCCGTTTCAGAGTTAGACATCGACTTGATGGGTTTCATTTTCTATCCAAAAAGTCCACGTTTCGTGATGATGATAAGTTCTCAGGCAGGAATTATCCCTGATTATAGTGAAGAGCGTTTGAAGAAGGGTAGAGGTGAAGAAGAAACCGCTGCCAATCGCATTAAGCGCGTTGGCGTGTTTGTTGACGACATGCCCCAAAGCATCGTTACTCGCGTCTATAATTTCGATTTGGATTACGTGCAATTGCATGGTGATGAGAGCAAGGAAATGATTGAGAATTTCAAAAGAACTGTTGATCCAGACATCAAACCTGGTATCAAGATTATAAAGACTATATCTGTGGCTTCTAAAGACGATCTACAGAAATGTAAAGACTATGTTTCCGTGGTGGATATGTTCTTGTTTGACACCAAGTGTTCATCAGCTGGTGGAAGTGGGGAGCAATTTGATTGGTCTATCCTGAATGATTATGATGGTGATGTTCCTTTCTTGTTGAGTGGAGGAATAGGACCTGACGACGTTGAAAAAATCAAGTCTTTCAATCATCCGATGTTTGCAGGAATCGATTTAAATAGTTGTTTCGAAATTGAACCAGGTGTGAAAGACGTTGAGAAATTGAAGAAATTCATCTCACAGTTAAAATAAAATGAACAAAATCAATCGCTTGTTCGCGGAAAACAAGGAGAGAAAGTTGTTATCCTTGTATTTCTGCGCAGGGTGCCCTACTCTTGATGATACCGGAGAGGTCATCAAGACCCTTGAACGTAGGGGAATCGACATGATAGAAGTAGGCATTCCGTTTAGTGACCCATTGGCAGATGGTCCCGTCATACAAAGTGCAGGAACCGTAGCATTGCGCAATGGAATGACCTTGAAACTGCTTTTCTCGCAATTAAGGGAAATCAAGGATGACGTAAAGATTCCCTTGGTTTTGATGGGATACTTGAACGTGATTATGCATTACGGTATCGAGGAATTCTGTCAGAGTTGCGTGGAAGCGGGAATATCTGGAGCCATCATTCCAGACTTGCCTTTCAAGGACTATATGGAAGTGGTAAAGCCGATTGCCGATCGTTATGACTTGCGTATTATCATGATGATAACACCCGAAACAAGCGAGGAACGCATACGTTTTATCGATGAACATACCGACGGGTTTATATATATGGTAAGCTCTGCCAGCATCACTGGTGCACAGAAGAGTTTCGATGATGCCAAGCAAGCTTACTTCCGTCGAATCAACGATATGAATCTCAAGAATCCAAGAATGATTGGATTCGGTATCTCTAATAAGCAAACACTGGAGAGCGCACAAGGCAATGCGGCAGGTGCCATCATTGGTTCTAAGTTCGTAACTCTTTTGAATGAGTGCAAGAATGCTGACAAGGCAATGGATATGTTATATGATGCTTTGAAGAAATGACACTGAAAGAGATTTTGAATACAAACGACCGCTTTGCAGTTCTTAGTGGAGTGCAATTGGTTGAAGTGCGAGAAGGATACGTGAAAGCCCAGATGACCGTAACGCAAAATCACCTAAACGCAGGAGGTGTCTGTCAAGGTGGTGCGTTGTTTACGTTGGGCGACTTGGCGTTTGCTGCCATGATGAATAGTCATGGTAAACTGACTTTCGGAATTGGAAATACCATCTCTTTCTTGCGTTCGGCAAAAGAAGGTGATGTGTTGACCGCTGAAGCTACCGAGGTTTTCAATCACCATAAGATACCTTATTGTGAGGTGAAGATTACCAATCAAGATGGTTGCTTGGTTTGTACAATGACAGGTACGGCCTATCGTAAAGATGTGGAAATGCCTTTTGATGGATTAATGTAACATGTGAAATATGGAAAAGAATAATTATTTCATTGACGAGAAGGGCTTCTTCGGCAAGTACGGTGGAGCGTATGTACCAGAGATATTATATAAATGTGTACACGATTTGCAAGATGCCTATTTGCCAATCATCGAAAGTGACGAGTTTAAGGCAGAGTATCATCAATTGTTGAAGGACTATGTAGGAAGACCATCGCCCTTGTATTTTGCCAAACGAATGAGTGAAAGATATGGTTGCCAACTCTATCTGAAGCGTGAAGACCTCAACCATACGGGAGCGCATAAGATTAACAATACCATCGGACAGATTTTGATGGCAAAGAAGATGGGTAAGACGCGCATCATTGCGGAAACAGGTGCTGGTCAACATGGTGTTGCTACCGCTACGGTGTGTGCCTTGATGAATATGGAATGTGAGATATTCATGGGAAAGACCGATGTGGAGCGTCAGCATACTAATGTGGAACGCATGAAAATGCTTGGTGCAAAGGTTCATCCAGTTACCACGGGCAATATGACATTGAGCGATGCCTGTTCGGAAGCCATTCGCGACTGGTGTTGTCATCCTCGTGAGACGTTCTATATCGTAGGTAGTACGATGGGACCTCATCCTTATCCTGATATTGTTGCCAAGATGCAGAGCATTATTAGCGAGGAAATCAAGTGGCAATTAAAAGAGAAGATTGGTAGGGATTATCCCGACTATCTGATAGCTTGCGTCGGAGGAGGCAGTAACGCGGCTGGTACGATTTATCATTATATCGACGATGAACGAGTGAAGATTTATCTCGCTGAAGCTGGTGGACATGGTATCGATACGGATTATACCGCCGCCACGATGAAATGTGGAACGGAAGGTATCATTCACGGTGCACGTACATTGGTTATGCAGACAGAAGACGGACAAATCAAAGAGGCATTCACCATCTCTGCTGGCTTGGATTATCCAGGAATCGGTCCGATGCATGCTAACTTAGCCGAGAAGGGTAGAACGCATGTGGAAGCTATCAATGATGACGAAGCCATCTATGCTGGATATGAACTTACCAGAATGGAAGGTATCATTCCTGCCATTGAAAGTGCTCATGCTGTTGCGATGTTGAAGAAGATGAACTTCCAACCCAATGACGTGATAGTGCTTACGGTGAGTGGTCGTGGTGATAAAGATGTGCAAACATATCTCAATAACAAGCAAATGGCAAAAGAATATGGAAACTTTTAATTACACTACATGTAAGCGTACCATCTTGGCGGATTTATATACGCCTGTTGGAGTGTATATGCATCTGCGCGACATCTATCCTCAAAGCGCATTAATGGAAAGTTCTGATTACCATGATTCCAACAACAGTCGTTCGTTTATTGGCATTCATCCCATCGGAAGTGTGTCTATCAGTCATGGTAATGCCATCTTATCTTACCCTAATCATTCTACCAAATCTACTCCCTTGAGCAATGACTACACCTGTGCGCAAGCTATTAATGAGTTTTTGGGTAATATCAAGGTAGAGGGAGAAGGTTCACAATATTGTGGCTTGTATGGATATACATCGTTTAATGCGGTGAGATATTTCGAAAATATCGCCGTGAAGGATTCCACGATGGAGAAGAATGACGCACCAGACATGTTGTATATCTTGTTTAAGGACATTATCGTGTTCGACCATTTCAATAATCTCTTGACAATGGTGACTTTGGGTGATGAGTCTGAATTGAATCAACTGGAAATGTTGATGAACAAACAGAACGTGAAGTCTTATGATTTCCATCCCGTAGGTAATTTTACCTCGCCATTGACTGATGAGGAACACAAACAAAACATCCGTAAGGGAATCCAACATTGCTTGCGTGGAGATGTGTTTCAAATCGTCTTGTCGCGTCGCTTCATTCAGAAGTATGAGGGAGATGACTTTAAGTTGTATCGTGTTCTTCGAAGCATTAATCCAAGTCCTTATCTGTTCTATTTTGATTTCGGTGGTTTCCGTATATTTGGTTCTTCACCAGAGACGCATTGCAGGATAGAAGACGGTAGGGCTTATATTGACCCCATAGCAGGAACAACCAAACGCACGGGTGATGCAGAGGTGGATAGGAAAGGTGCAGAATTCCTTCGCAACGACCCAAAGGAAAATGCCGAACATGTGATGTTGGTTGATTTGGCTCGTAACGACTTGAGCAGGAATTGTCATGGTGTGAAGGTGGACTTCTATAAAGACCTTCAGTATTATTCACACGTCATTCACTTGGTGAGTCGTGTTTCTGGAGAGTTAAACGAGGATGCTAATCCCATTCAAGCATTTATCGATACGTTCCCAGCAGGAACGTTGAGCGGTGCTCCCAAAGTGAGAGCCATGCAATTGATTAGCGAATACGAACCGCATAATCGTGGTGCTTACGGTGGTTGTATTGGTTATATTGGTCTTAATGGCAACTTAAACCAAGCCATTACCATTCGTACATTCGTGAGCAGGAATGGAGAATTGTGGTTCCAAGCAGGAGGTGGAATCGTTGCAAAGAGCAACGAGGAATACGAGTTGCAGGAAGTAAACAATAAATTAGGTGCCTTGCGTCGAGCCATTCTCATGGCAGAGGATATGTAATACATTAGTATGTTATCATCAAATCAATCAACTGAAATGAAAATTGTTATCATAGATAATTACGACTCGTTTACATACAACTTGTCGCATTTGGTGAAGGAGTTAGGCGCAGAGGTTACCGTTTATCGCAACGATCAATTCCAACTCAATCAATTGGAGGTGTTTGATAAGATTATCTTAAGTCCTGGTCCTGGTATTCCTTCTGAAGCGGGATTGCTTTTGGATGTTATTCGTACATACGCAGGAAGAAAACCTATCCTTGGCGTTTGTCTCGGTCATCAAGCAATAGGTGAAGTGTTTGGAGGAAAGTTGACCAATCTCTCTGATGTCTATCATGGTATTGCCACCGAAGGAACGCAATTCGGTGTTGACCCCATCTTCACTGGTCTTCCCAAACGTATCATCATGGGACGTTATCATAGTTGGGTGGTGGATAGAGTAGACTTTCCGTCATGCTTGGAGATTACTGCCGTGAGTGACGATGGTCAAATCATGGCACTTCGTCATCGCAACTATAACATCCACGGAATTCAGTTCCATCCAGAGAGCGTACTTACGCCAGAAGGTAGAACAATCATTAAAAATTGGTTGAATATTTGCTAATTAGGGAAAAAACGATTATTTTTGCACCCTAATTCAGCTGTTTATGGATATAATTACAGAACAAGACCAAACTCCTTGGTATGCAATCAAGTTATTTACGTTGCAATTAAAGAATGTTCGTGGATATTTTGATACAAAGGAATTGGAGTATTTTGTTCCGATGATGTACGTGGATATTGAGGACAAGGAAACTCATCGTATCAAACATGAGTTGCGTCCTGTTGTCAGCAATCTGATTTTCGTGAAGAAAACGATGGCTGAAAAGGAAATGCGCAAAATCGTTTTCGATTGTCCATATAAAATGGCTGTCATCAAGAAAAGTCGTGAATCCATCGATTATTACGAGATTCCCGCCAAGCAGATGTATGAGTTTCAGATGATGTGTAATCCTGAGATTGAAATGCGAAAGTATCTCAGCGAGACTGAAGCAAAACTCAAGAAGGGTAGTCCTGTATTGGTAAAATATGGCCCGTTAAAGGGTTTGACTGGTAAATTGGTGAGAAGCAGCAAGAAATACTATCTTCTGAAAGAAGTTCCAGGTATGGCTGTTATGTTGAAAGTGAGTCGTTGGTGTTGCACTCCAATTGAATAACATCATACTCCAAGATATGCAAAGGGCACAATTGAATCGTAACTTTCAATTGTGCCCTTTGTCATATATAGCGTTGTTAAAACTCTGACGTGAAATGGAACTTAATCTTTTTAAAGTCTTCTTGTGCCATACTCAACACATAACCTGAATCAGCAAGGAACACATCACGTCCTTCTCTGTCTTTTGCCATGTATTGGTATTTGCGTTTCTTGAACATATCGAGTTCTTTTTCATCGTCGGCTTCTATCCAACATGCTTTATATAAATGTACGGGTTCCCATCTACATTTGGCATTGTATTCGTTTTCCAATCGGTATTGGATTACCTCAAACTGCAATTGACCTACTGTTCCGATGATTTTCCTGCCATTGAATTGGTTGATAAACAACTGTGCAACACCTTCGTCCATCAATTGGTTGATTCCCTTTTCCAATTGCTTGGATTTCATCGGGTCATCGTTGACGATGTACTTAAACATCTCTGGCGAGAATGAAGGCAATCCACGGAAATGCAATTGTTCTCCATCAGTCAACGTATCACCGATTTTGAATGTGCCGTTATCAGGTAAACCAACGATATCTCCTGGCCATGCTTCGTCAATGGTACTTTTGCGTTGTGCCATGAATTGAGTAGGAGAGGAGAAACGTATCGTTTTGCCCAAGCGAACATGCAAGTATGGTTGGTTACGAACAAACTTACCGCTACAAACCTTACAGAATGCGATACATGAACGATGGTTTGGGTCGATGTTGGCGGTAATCTTGAAGATGAACCCCGTAAATTTGGGTTCGTCGGGAAGTACTTCTCTCTCTTCTGCCTTTGTTGGTTTGGGCGATGGAGCAATCTCTACGAAACAATTCAATAGTTCTTGTACACCAAAGTTATTCAATGCCGAACCGAAGAAAACTGGAGCGACTTCTGCCGAACGATATGTTTCCACTTCGAATTCGGGATAAACACCACTCACAAGTTCCAAGTCGTCGCGCAATTGGTTAGCATCTCTCTCTCCAATCTGTGTTTCCAGTTCCTTGCTATTGATGTCTACCTCAACCTTCTCCGTCACACGTTGCTTGTCGGGCTTAAACAAATCGAGCTTGTTCTCATATATATTATAGACACCCTTAAACTTTGCACCTTGGTTAATTGGCCAAGACAAAGGGCGAACATTGATTTGCAATTCCTGTTCCAATTCGTCTAACAAGTCGAAAGGATCTCTTCCTTCTCGGTCCATCTTATTGATGAAGATGATAACGGGCGTGTTGCGCATTCTACAAACTTCCATCAACTTGCGCGTTTGTGTCTCTACGCCTTTCGCACTATCTACCACGATGATAGCAGAATCTACGGCTGTCAACGTGCGATAAGTATCTTCGGCAAAGTCTTGGTGACCAGGTGTGTCGAGGATATTTACCTTATATCCCTCATAATCAAATTCCATCACGGAAGTTGATACCGAGATTCCACGTTGTTTCTCAATGTCCATCCAGTCGGAAGTGGCTGTCTTTCGTATCTTATTACTTTTTACCGCTCCTGCCACTTGTATCTGTCCACCAAACAACAAGAATTTCTCTGTTAATGTTGTCTTACCTGCGTCTGGGTGTGAGATAATGGCAAATGTTCTTCTTCTTTCTATTTCTTGATTCATGTGTCCTGTTTAAATGATAATGATAGGTGGAGGAACTTACACTAACTTCTTGATGCACTCAGCCAATGATTCCTCCCAATAGGGAATTTCTATTCCGTAGGCATTTTTGAGTTTTGTCTTGTCCAATACGGAGTAGGCAGGTCGTGAAGCTGGTGTTGGGTATTCCGTCGTGTGTAATGGTTTTACGTGACAAGTGTCAATGCCAGCAATACGATGAATGGCCTTGGTGAAATCATACCAACTGATTACTCCTTCATTGGAGAAATGATAAACATCAGGTTTAATGCCTTTGTTGATGGCTGTCATGATGACCACGGCTAAGTCTCTTGCGTAAGTAGGAGTACCGATTTGGTCGAATATCACGCCTAATTGCTCCTTTTCCTTACCCAATCTAATCATGGTCTTTACGAAATTGTTGCCAAACGTACTATACAACCAAGCCGTGCGGATAATCATGGCTTTCTTGCAGAATTTCCTCACGCCTAATTCTCCAGCCAGTTTCGTACTTCCATATACGCTATTGGGACAGGGTGTGTCATCTTCCACGTAGGGAGTATGTTTCGTTCCGTCAAATACGTAATCCGTACTGATGTGAATCATCCAACCATTGCGCTTGTCAATGGCCGCTGCCAGATATGCGGGAGCCACGGTGTTGAGCGACGTACATAGTTCCTTATTACTCTCAGCCTTGTCTACGGCAGTATATGCGGCACAATTGATGATACCTTCAATCTTGTTTTGAGCCACGAATTGCTCTACCGCCAATTGGTCAGTAATATCCAGTTCCTCTACGTCTGTATTGAAAAAGCAATGTTGCGGGTTTTCTTTCTCCAACAATTGGATTTCGTTTCCCAGTTGGCCATTGCAGCCTGTTACTAATATATTCATAAAAATCGTTTTAATCGTCTTCGAAAACCAAGCCCTCTGTCTTATCCTTGATGTAATAATCTGAAAGCATACCGATAAACGTCGTAATCTCCTTGATGGCGTGTAGTGTGTCAGGACTGATTTCTTTCTTTTGCAACCGCAATAACATCGTCCCATACAACGATTCCAAACAAGTAGTTATCTCATTCTGGTCTTTGTTGCCTTTGTTGCGTAATTCAACGATAAACGGCAACACCTTATAATATTCGGCATTGTAAAACGGAAACTTAGTACTTGCGAGCAAGCGCGAATGTAATTCCGCCAAGTCTTGCAACACGATTTCGTTGATTTGCAAATGTCCCTTTTCGCGTTTCCCTTCGCGGTTCATCATCGTCACCAAGTCGCCATACCAATCCACCATGTCTTCCTTCTGTTCTTCGGAATAGTCGAATCGGTCGATATACTCGTTCTTGATGCGTGTGAGCGAACATCCGTATGCGCGTATCAAATCCTCTACCTGCCACATGTAAAGCAAGTATTCGGCAATGCTTTTCTTACGTAACTCTTGTGCAATAAACATTTAGTAAAATGTGTATAGGTTAAAGATAGTGCCAATCAATATCACGATTGAGAGCACAATCACAGTACTTCCAATAACCTTGTTGATAATCAAGATGCCTCCGGTGTCAAACTTCTCGCGTATCTTGTCAATCAACCATGTCAATCCATACCACCAAATCAAGGCACCAGCCACAATACTGAGATACCCCAAGAACATCTCAAACGGATGGTCGGGAATGACGAAAGTGTATTGGGCAAACAATGCCATGAAAAGGAAGATAATCAGTGGATTGGAGAATGTAACGAGAAAAGCCGTTACGCCATTGTGAATGATGCTGCCTTTCTTGTTACCGCTGATATGCATATTCTTTGTTGGGTCGGTACGCCAACAATAAATGCCGAATCCCATCAGCAACAGACTACCGAATACCTTCAGATAGAATAAGGTTTGCGGTTCGGTAATCAAGTCCATCACGAAACTCATACCGAATCCCGTTATCATGGCGTAGATGATGTCGCTCACGGCTGCTCCGATACCCGTTACGAATCCATACCAACGTCCTTTATTCAATGTTCGTTGCACGCAAAGTATGCCGACAGGTCCCATTGGAGCAGAAGCGAGTGCTCCAATGATGATGCCTTTCACCATGATATTGAGTATGTCTATCTGAAAAGGAAATGCCATATCAAATGCAAAATTGCAAAAAATATGTGATATAGACAAATTTTCTTTCTAAAACTTTGGTGTATTAGATTATTTTGATAACTTTGCCTTATAATTGTACACTAATAATTAAATATCAATATGAACGAACAATCTGTTTTAAAACCGTATGTAATTGGTTTGGATCTTGGCGGAACGAATTCCGTCTTTGGAATCGTTGACACTCGTGGTGAAATCAAGGCTACTACAGCTATCAAGACGCAAGGCTATGCAAAAGTGGAAGACTATGTAGACGCATGCGTTACTGCTCTTCACCCAATCATTGACGAAGTGGGTGGCATAGAGATGATTAAGGCTATGGGAATCGGTGCACCTAATGGCAACTACTATAAAGGCACCATTGAATTTGCGCCTAATCTTTCTTGGGGACATGATGGAATCGTACCATTGGCTGATATGTTCAAGGAGCGACTGGGTATTCCCGTCGGCTTGACTAACGACGCAAATGCGGCAGCTATTGGCGAAATGGCTTATGGTGTTGCACGTGGTATGAAAAACTTTATAGTGATTACTCTTGGTACTGGTGTTGGTTCTGGAATCGTCATCAACGGTCAGGTAGTTTATGGTTGTGACGGATTTGCTGGTGAACTCGGACATGTTATCATGCGTCGTGAGAACGGTCGTAGTTGTGGTTGTGGTCGTACGGGTTGTCTGGAGGCTTATTGTTCTGCTACAGGTGTAGCTCGCACGGCTCGCGAACTTCTCGCAACAACGGATGAACCATCATTGCTTCGTGAGATGAAACCAGAGGATATTACCAGTCTCGACGTAAGTATTGCTGCCGGTAAGGGAGACGCACTTGCCAACAAGATTTATGAATTCACGGGAAAGATGTTGGGTGAAGCATGTGCTGACTTTGCAGCATTCTCTTCGCCAGAGGCATTCATCTTCTTCGGAGGTATGACTAAGGCTGGCGACTTGATTATGAATCCTATCAAGGAAGCTTACGAAAAGAGCGTGCTGAAGATATTCAAAGGAAAGGCTCAATTCTTGATAAGTGGACTGGAAGGTTCAAGTGCAGCCGTGCTCGGTGCTTCTGCCATCGGTTGGGAAATGTAATAGAACATTCATGTGATATAGGGGAACGTGCAAAACGTTCCCTTATTTGTTTCCAAACATATCGTTTACGACGCGTAAATGATATGTTTGCGACGCGTAAACGATATATTTATGCCCACTAAACGATATATATGCAAAAAGACATGTTTTTTTCTTGAATGAGTAATCTTCTTTTTCGATTATTTTTTGTAAGTTTGCAAAGAAATAATAATAGTCAATACATTTTCTAAAATTAGAGTTCTATGGGTAAGAAATTGCTTTCAATGCTAATCGTGATGTTGTTTTGCACAACGTCAATGATGGCGCAAGTAACCACGTCGGGTATCAACGGAAAGATAGTGTCTGCTGATGGCGGTGTGGTCGGTGCAACGATTACGGCAACGCATGTACCTTCTGGTACGGTCTATCGTGCTGTTACTAACGTGGACGGTCGATATACCATTCAAGGTATGCGTGTCGGCGGTCCGTATAATGTGGATATTTCCTATATAGGTTATTCGTCCAAGTCGTATTCCAACATCTCTCTGAACCTTGGAGAGACGTTGAACATTTCGTGTTCGTTGGAAGAGGATGCGAAAGTGTTGCAAGAACTGATTGTAAAGGGCAAGAGTGGAATTAATGCCACGAAGACGGGAGCTGCCATGAGTATCAATTCGGAGCGCATCAACGATATGCCTTCCATCTCGCATGGTATTGCTGACGTGGCAAGATTGAATCCGCAACTGACCGTGACTAATTCTGGCGTGATGTCGTTTGCTGGAACCAACAACCGTTATAACTCGTTCATGATTGACGGAGCCATGAACAACGACGTGTTTGGTTTGGCTTCGAGTGGAAACAACGGTGGACAAGCAGGAACGAATCCTGTTTCCATGGAAACCATTGAGCAAATCCAAGTGAACGTTGCTCCTTTCGACGTTCGTCAAAGTGGTTTTACGGGTGGAGCCATTAACGCCATTACGAAGTCGGGTACCAATACGTTCCACGGTTCTGTTTATGGCTACGGATATAACAAGAACCTCATCGGAAAGAAGTACAAGAAAACCGACGGAACGTATAGCGACCCCTACGATAGTCAGAAAGAATACCAACTCGGTATTACCTTGGGCGGTCCTATCGTTAAGAATAAGTTGTTCTTCTTCGTCAACTATGAAAAGGCAAATAAGGAATATCCCAATCTCTTTGGCTATAACACCAACGGTTCTCAATTGATGACTAAAGCACTTGATGCTCAATACATGCAGCAATATGGTTCTCAGGGATATAAGAGTATCGGTGAAGGCAATGCAGACGACGTTTTGCGCAAGATTAACGAATTGGCAGCCAAGCAAGGATATAATTATGGTGGTTCGTTTGCCAATCCCGATGTTTATACAAAGAGTGATAAGATTGGTGCTAAAATCGACTGGAACATCAATGAGTTCAATAAGTTCAGCCTTCGTTGGAGTTTCGTGAATGCCAAGCAACTCAACAATACGAGTTCTGCCACTTCGCTGAACGACATGAACTATGCTTATCCATTTAAGAGTAAGACTAATTCGTTTACCGCAGAATTGCAGAGTCGTATATCTCCGCAAATGAGCAATGAGTTCCGTTTCTCTTACGTACGTGTTCGCGATGAACGTGCAACGGGAACACCATTCCCCATGATTAGCATTCGCAACGTGGGAAGTGCGCAATTAGTTGACCCAAGTGACGCATCTGGCAAGACTTACTTGATTAATCGTCGTGGTGGAACGGTAAACATCGGTAATGAGCGTTCGTCAATGGCAAACCGTTTGGATCAAGACATCTTCACGTTAGAGGATAACTTCACTTGGTATAGGGGCAATCATACTTATACGTTCGGTACGCATAACGAACTTTATAAGTTTGCCAATCTCTATATCCAGGATGCTTTCGGAACGTATTACTTCAATGACTTAGACCATTTCAACAAGTATTACACCGATTACATGGCTGGTACTATCGATCCTACATACGCTTATTTCAACCAATATCGCTATGGAATGGCGAACGTAAACATTACGGGCGACCCACGATGGGAGGCTTCTTTCATGGCTGGACAATTGGGATTCTATGCCCAGGATAAGTGGGAAATGACAAACAACTTCCAACTTACCTACGGTTTGCGTATGGATATTCCTATCTTCTTCGATACGCCTGCGGAGAATGCTCCTTTCAATGCCTATGCACAATCTCGCGCTTACGCAACACGTGCAGACGGTACGATGTTTGAAACGAAACCTTATTGGAACGTGAAGACCAACCATCGTCTTTCAAGTGCACCGCTATGGAGTCCGCGTGTAGGCTTCCGTTGGGACATCAACAACGATCGTCGCTTTATTCTTCGTGGTGGAGTGGGTATCTTTACGGGACGTATACCATTTGTATGGATTAGCAACAACTTCTCTAATACGGGTTTGCAATTCTCTACGTATAACACGACGAGTACGAAAGGACTTGAATTGATTCTCAATCCTGATGCACAGATAAACAATGCTAATAAGTTGAAGGCTGTAGGTGGTTCGCAAACGGTGAATGTATATGAGGATCACTTTAAGTTTGCACAAAACTTACGTATGAATTTGGGATTTGATTTCGAACTCGCAGGAATCAACTGGACCGCAGAGGCTATCTATTCGAAGACTTTGAACGATGTTTATTACAAGGATTTGACGTTAGAGGAAACGGGTAAGACATTCGGACAGACTTACGGCTACTTGTGGGATAATCGTCCGATGATGGCTTCTACTACTGGCGGAACGGAGTTTACGCATGTCTATGGATTGTATAATACATCGAAGGGCTATACCGTAAACCTCTCCTTGAAGGCAGAGAAGCACTTTGACTTCGGACTTGATTTGATGGCAAGTTATACGTGGACTCGTTCGCGTACGGTAAATAATGGTTCTTCATCGGTGGCTGAAAGTAATTTCCGTTACAACTATACTTATCGCAATCCGAATGATCCTGAGCTCGCCAACTCAGCTTTCAACGTGCCTCATCGCATTCAGGCATCAGTGTTCTATCACTTGAGATATGGACACAACAAGGCTTGGACAACTACCATCGGATTGATTTACCAAGCTAAGAGCGGTTCGCCTTACACCTTATATTATTATGGTGACGTGAACGGTGATGGACAGAATGGCAACGATTTGTTCTTTATCCCGACAAACGAACAGAT
>JAEEGL017046644.1_pt1 | contig 19735 bp, 19 predicted proteins | sample 9134231 | NCBI WGS metagenome assembly JAEEGL01 (sample SAMN16246548, study PRJNA631951) | gut metagenome | biome: gut microbiome; feature: rumen; material: fiber-attached | host: Bos | place: Iran: Karaj | collected 2018-10 | reverse complement strand
ACCCTGAAGTGGATCGTACAGATCATCGCATCGATTGCATCAGCAATCCTCACAGCCCTCGGAGCAACATCCTGCATGGGCTTCTAGACAAGAGATGGCAGCTTAAACCGCTGCCATCTTTTTGCGTTTTTCGCATCAAGAAGCATAGAAATCATGGTCTGAGTTCGTAAACAGTGTTAATTTTTGATATTTATCAACCGTAACAGAAAAAATCTTCGTACCTTTGCCGACCGAAACAAAAAAATTAATATGAACAAGAAGATAATTGTATCCGGCGTGGCAATAATAATGGTACTGGCTCTGCAGAGCTTCAGCATGATGCCTGCCGACGTCGGAGTGATGAAAAAGGAGGATGGAGTCTACGTGGTGAACACCACCAAGATAGGCAAGGACATCGAGGGATATAACGGTGCCGTGCCACTGAAGATATATATCAAGAAGAATAAGGTGGAGAAAATAGAGATCCTGAAGAATCAGGAGACACCGAAATACCTGGCAAAGGTGAAGAAAGCTCTCCTGGAGTCATGGAACGGATTGAAGGTGAAAGACGCCCAGAAGAAACAAGTTGACGCCGTGACAGGAGCCACATTCACCTCAGAGGCAGTGATCAAGAACGTTCAGACAGGTCTGGAATACTACCAGAATAACAAATAAGACATAGACTATGGGATTTTGGAATAAACTTTTCGGAAAGAAGGAAGAAGAACATAAAGTAGGCGGAATGGAGGATTTCATGACTCTCATCCGTGTGTATTTTCAGGCGGCAATGGCAGCCGATCTTGGAATTTCAAACCTCGCGGCACTACCAGACCTTCGCGTGTTTAAGTCGACACTCAAGGTGCCTACGGTTAACAACAAACTGGGTGTAGGCGAGCGCAGCCGTTGTAAGAATATGCTTAAGTCAATGTACGGCATGGATGACGAGTTCTTTAAGGAGATTGACGGCAGTCTGCGTAAGCGTTGCAAAAAGGTTCAGGATGCTCAAAGCTACCTGTTGCAGTTCCAGGGATTCACTCAGGAACTGATGATGCTTACAGGCAACCTGATGAAGTTTAAACTCCGTCTGCCAGGATTCCTTAAGAAGGCTCTTTACTCAATGACAGAGAAGACAGTCAATGACATCTTCAACAAAAATGATTATAGCGACCCTGCAGTGATGAAGTCAGTTGTTGCAGTTCGTCAATACAGTCAGCGCCTTGGATTCTCACAGAAGTGGATTACAAACTTTGTATATAAAGTAGTAATGCTTGCCAAGAAAGAGCCAAAGCCACAAGATAACGAGAAGTAAACAGTTAAGAATTAAGAAAAACTGCGACTAAAGGTTAAAACCTGTTAATCGCAGTTAAACTCTCATTTCACGAGTATTCATTTTTCAATTAAAATGTATAACTTTGTGGACAAAATAAAAAATTATGAGTTCAAATGAGCAAATAATTGCTGTGTTTCAGACCCGTGTGAGGGATATGCTTGAGCGCTTCAAACAATTGAAGCAGGAGAATGCAGACCTTCTTAAGACGGTGGAGAAAAACGAGCAGGACATCAAAGACCTACGTGCGCAGCTTGCTCAAGCGGACAACGATTATAATGCCCTGAAACTGGCAAAGATGGTTGAGATTACCGACGGAGATTTGGAAACCGCCAAGAGTCGCATCAGCCAGATGGTAAGGGACATAAACAAGTGCATTGCTATCTTGAGTGACGAACAGGAACAATAAAGAGAAGACACGATGCCAGGAGTGAACGAAGAGAGACTACATATCCGACTGCATGTCTACGATGAGGAGATAGAAGTGACAGTTAAGAGGGAGGACGAAGAGTTCTACCGTCTTGCTGCCAAGCTCATCACTGACCGCTACAACGCCTATGCGCAGGCATATAAGGGCCGCAAGACCGAGCATACCATCTCGCTTATGACCCTTATTGATATCGCCCTGCTATACCAGAAGACGAAGCGTAAAAATGACACCGGACCATATAATGATATTCTCAAGAAGTTGACTTCCGACATCGAGGAAGCTCTTAAATAGAGAATATTATTTAACTACATATATTTTTTTATGGATTTAATTTTCGTATTACTTATTGCCGCAGGCGCACTCGCATTGGGTGGTGTCGGCGGATATCTTATTTTCAGATACGTCCTCAAGGGCAAATACAGAGATATGATTGATTCAGCAACGAAAGAAGCTGACGTCATCAAGGAAAAGAAACTGCTTGAAGTTAAGGAGAAATTCCTTAATAAGAAGTCGGAACTCGAGAAGGAGGCTCAGCAGCGCAACCAGCAGATTCAGCAGAATGAGAACCGTCTGAAGCAGCGTGAGATGACAATCAATCAGCGTCAGGAAGAACTCGGACGCCGTAAAAATGAACTCGACAACCAGCAGCAACGTATTGAGAATGAGAAAAAACTCCTCACTATCAAAGCAGAGGAACTTGAGAAGATGCAGCTAAAAGAGCGTGAGAAGCTCGAAGAAGTATCTGGCCTGAGTGCAGAAGACGCAAAGGCTCGTCTGATTGAGTCGATGAAAGATGAGGCAAAGACAGCCGCAGCCAGCTATATTAATGAAATCATGGATGAGGCAAAGCTCAATGCCGACCAGCAGGCCAAGAAGATTGTAATCCAGACAATTCAGCGTGTGGCTACCGAGACTGCAGTAGAGAACTCTGTCAGCGTATTCCATATCGAGAACGACGAGGTAAAGGGGCGTATCATCGGACGTGAAGGTCGAAACATACGTGCCCTTGAGGCAGCTGCAGGTGTTGAGATCGTGGTAGACGATACTCCTGAAGCTATCGTAATATCAGGTTTTGATCCCGTACGCCGCGAGGTTTGCCGTCTGGCTCTCCACCAGCTTGTTAGTGACGGACGTATCCATCCCGCACGTATCGAAGAGGTGGTAGCAAAGGTTAAGAAACAGCTTGACAACGAGATTATCGAGACTGGTAAGCGTACTGCCATCGACTTGGGAATACATGGTCTGCATCCAGAACTTATACGTATCATCGGTAAGATGAAGTACCGTTCAAGCTATGGACAGAATCTGCTTCAGCATGCACGCGAAACAGCTAATCTCTGTTCGGTTATGGCTGCAGAGCTTGGTCTTAATCCAAAGAAAGCAAAGCGAGCCGGTCTGCTTCACGATATAGGTAAGGTGCCCGATGAAGAGAGTGAGATGCCTCACGCACTCTACGGTGCAAAGATAGCAGAGATGTTTAAGGAGAAACCTGATATCTGCAACGCAATCGGTGCCCACCACGATGAGATGGAGATGCAGACATTGCTGGCTCCTATCGTCCAGGTGTGTGACGCTATCTCTGGTGCACGTCCAGGTGCTCGTCGTGAGATAGTAGAAGCCTATATTAAGCGTCTTAACGACCTCGAGGCTATCGCCATGTCGTATCCCGGTGTCACCAAGACCTATGCCATCCAGGCTGGTCGTGAACTGCGTGTTATCGTAGGTGCCGACAAGATGAGCGATGCTGAGACAGAGGCTCTGAGTGGTGAGATAGCGACAAAGATCCAGAATGAGATGACTTACCCAGGACAGGTTAAGATTACAGTTATCCGTGAGACCCGTAGCGTGGCTTACGCAAAATAAAACAATAAGGAGATGAAAGGAATCGTATTAGCAGGCGGTAGCGGCACTCGCCTCTACCCTATTACAAAAGGAATCAGCAAACAACTGATACCAATCTTTGATAAGCCGATGATATATTATCCTATCTCGGCACTCATGTTGGCGGGGATACGAGATATACTAATCATCTCCACTCCCCATGACCTTCCAGGATTCAAGCGTCTGCTTGGCGATGGCTCTGACCTCGGAGTAAGATTCGAATATGCAGAACAACCATCTCCCGATGGACTGGCACAGGCTTTCATTATCGGAGAGAAGTTTATAGGTGACGACTGCGCTTGTCTGGTACTTGGGGATAACATCTTCTATGGTTCTGGATTCACAGGTCTGCTACGTCAGAGCGTGGAGAATGCTGAGAAAAATGGACTGGCAACGGTTTTCGGTTACTACGTAAACGACCCAGAACGTTATGGTGTGGCAGAATTTGATGCAGATGGCAATTGTCTCAGCATTGAGGAGAAGCCACAGAATCCTAAGTCAAATTACGCAGTCGTAGGTCTCTACTTCTATCCAAACAGTGTGGTGGATATCGCTAAGAATATCAAACCGTCAGCACGTGGAGAGCTTGAGATCACCACTGTTAATCAGGAATATCTTGCCCAGCAGAAGCTGAAGGTGCAAACCCTTCAACGTGGATTTGCTTGGCTCGACACCGGTACCCACGACTCTCTCTCCGAGGCATCAACATTCATCGAGGTAATTGAGAAACGCCAAGGACTGAAGGTTGCCTGTCTGGAAGAGATTGCGTTTAAACGTGGCTGGATTACGAAAGAGAAACTTCAAGAAGTAGCTCAGCCAATGGCAAAGAATGATTACGGAAAATATCTTCTGAGCTTAGTAAAATAAAAGAATCCCGCCAATTGGCGGGATTCCTGTTATTTAGAGAATTCCTTGATTGCATTTACAAGTGCTTGGGGATTACCCATGTCATACATATGACCTTTGAGCCTCACTCCCATCATGCCACTTCGTTTACGAACAGCCTCGAGTGCTGAAGTTAGTTCTATCTCCGTAACATGATCACCATCAATCTCTTTCTGCATAATATCCTCATGCAACTGTAAGAAGACCTCCGGAGTAAGGATATACTGGCCGAATACGCTGTAGTATTCCTTCTCGCCATCTTTATTGCGCACACCCAGATACTCCTCAGCATAGCTGGCTTTAGGTTTCTCCATCATAGTAGAGACATTAAGCATAGTACGAGCATTGTCCTCCCAGACACCATGCAGTATTCCGTAACGGCTAACCTCCGCCAGAGGAATAGGATGTATGCTGACCATAAGGGAATTGCATCGTTCATATTCCTCCACCATCTGCAAGGCACAAGGTTTGTTAGAATCGCTACGATAGAGAGTGTCGCCAAGCAAAAGCATCACTGGTTCATTGCCGGCAAACTGAGCTGCCTGGTATACAGCATGTCCAAAACCCCGTTTCTCTCGCTGATAGACATAATGCAGACGTTTCCCTATGTCGAGGATATGATTCTCGTACTCCTGAGCCTCAGGATTAAGTTTTCGAAGATGCTCGTCAGACAAAGGGCGCTCGAAATAGTCAGAATACTGCTGACGCTCCTCTTCAGAGCCAAGAACGAGACATATCTCCTCTATTCCACTTTGGATAAGCTCTTCCAACAATATGAGTATCACAGGACGAACCATTCCATCAGGACAGGGAATAGGGAAGAAATCTTTCTTCAAAGCACGCGTAGCAGGATAGAGACGAGTGCCGAAGCCTGCTACAGGAATGATGGCACGACGCACAGTATGTACTGGTTTTAGCGTTAGCGTATATGCCTTCATGCCTCGTTCATTGAGATACTGCACCAGCTGTTGCTGAGCCTCCTCGCTACGCGCCAGGAACTGCACAGAGCCATCACCATGAGAGCCTACACCCTTGCCACCCCATACCAATGGTTGGATATTGGGATCCTCAAGCACACTATGCAACTTAGGAGACCACAATGCCGACGACATAGGCGCCACCTTAGCATCGAAAAGTTTCTCCGCTTCAGTCATAAGACGTCCAAGTTCTTCAGCATTACCCTCTGCCATGTATTTTATCGCCCTGTCGACAATTTCAAGATTATCCCTTCCCAAAGCATCGTGCTCAGCTCTCTCAGCATCGGTATTGGCAAAAGGATATGCTTTATTCAGATCAGAAAGAATCCTGATAGTATCTTTCTCTGCGCATAAGTCGGCAAACACCCAATAAAGATGCTTCTTTACATTAAGAGAACGTACCTCTACCTCATCACCATCGAATGTCATAAGATTAGGTTTCACACCGAATGCACAAGCCTGATCAAGACGTCCACAGCGGCTAGAGGTACGTAATTCACCCACATAAGCGATATTCATCTCGCCCAAGGTGTTCAGATTAAGATTATATAATAAATTGAACGCGCGCGCTACAAGGACACAAATTGCAGCTGAGCTACTGAGTCCACTTTTCATAGGAAGGGACATCGAAGTGATACGTATGCGTACACCTCCAACCTTATACCACTCAAGCATATAAGATGCCACACCTGCACAATAACAGAAGAAAGAGCCACTCTTAGCGACACGCTTCAACTCGGTCTCATCCATACGGCATGAAAAATCCTGCCAAAGATCCTTTATCTCAGGAGCTGTACTATATAGCTCAAAGATGTTCGACTTTTCTACTTCAGCATAGATACCTTGCTCAATACCCGTCACAATGGCAGCACCAGGAGCTATATCAGCATTCATGGTGCGATAGTGACCAGCCCAGTCTGTATGCTCACCAAAAAGGCACAAACGCCCAGGGACAAATAGTTTCATCATATTATTTTTCGCTAGTTACGTGATGCAAAGATAATAAAAAAGCCACACATATTACTTTTTTTGATGATTTTTTGCTGGAAAATTTGGATAATTCATTAAAAATGCCTATTTTTGCCGTCGAATTAATAACAAAACAAAATTTTTATTGCCTATCGAAACAGACTTTACTCAATTAACAAATGATTAAAGTATGAGTACATTTAAAGAAATGACCGACGAACAGTTGGCGTTGCTTTATATCGATGGTAATAACAAGGCATTCGACGAACTCCTTGCTCGCGTTCAGGACAAGATCTTCTCCTACGTCATGTATCTGACAAAGGATGAGGATATGGCTAATGACGTTTTTCAGGACACCTTCGTTAAAGCAATCATTAAATTAAAGAACGGCCAATATAAAGACACCGGCAAGTTTGTATTCTGGGTGATGCGTATTGCACACAACATCTTTATTGACCACTACCGCGATGTAAAAGGCGAACGTATTGTAGATCTGGCAAAGAACAATGACCTACAGCTTCTCAAAGTGACAAACCGTGAGAATGAGTTGGTTAACGAACAAGTAAGAAAAGATGTCACTCGTTTGATGAATGCCCTGCCTGAGCCACAGAGAGAAGTTGCATTCATGCGATTCTTCCAGCATATGTCATTTAAGGAGATAGCCGAAGAAACAGGTGTAAGCATCAATACCTCACTTGGTCGCATGCGCTATGCCCTCATAAACATGAGGAAGATGTCGCATAAGCACAACCTGAATCTCACTCTGGAGTTATAAGGCTTTCAGATCGGAGATCACTTTGTGTGGATCTTTGGCACCAAAGACATAACTGCCGCTGACGAGCACGTCGACACCAGCGGCAACAAGTCTTGGTGCTGTTTCTCCTTGTACTCCACCATCCACCTCGATAAGAGCACCACTACCCTTCTCGTCTATCAGTTTACGAAGGCGTTTAACCTTATCGATGGTATTTTCTATGAATTTCTGTCCACCAAAACCCGGGTTTACACTCATCAACAGTACCATCTCCACCTCACCTATGATATCCTCTAACATAGATACCGGTGTAGATGGATTAAGAGTAACACCTGCCTTCATTCCGGCATTATGAATCTCCTGAATAGTGCGATGCAGGTGTGTGGTTGCCTCGAAATGCACATTCATCATCATTGCACCTAACTTGGCTGTCTGTTGTATATAGCGCTCCGGACGTTCAATCATATAGTGTACATCGAGAGGTTTGGTACAAGCCTTTGCCACTGCCTCTAAAACAGGAAAGCCAAAAGAGATATTGGGAACGAATGAACCGTCCATCACGTCGAGATGAAGCCAGTCGGCTTCACTGCTGTTGATCATTTGAATGTCGCGGTCGAGATGAAGGAAATCGGCGGCGAGTAATGAAGGTGATAATAATGCCATAAATCCTTTTTTAGTTCAGACTCTTAGTCTGAGGGTTTGTTACGCTATAGGTGTGAGCGAACTGGCGGATAAACTCGAGGGTCTGCTCGCGCGGTTTCAACGTTTCTGGAGTAAAATGCTTCATAGGCATCACAATTTGTATTTGTTTATACCTTAGAAACGATAAAAGCACCTACTTTATTATATAATTCTCAAAATTTTTCGTTCCGTTAAGGAAATCACGGGCTGCCATACGCTTCTTTCCTGACAGTTGGAGTTCTTCGATCTGCAAGAGATAGTCTGCCGTAGTGATATAAAGTATACCCTTATATACTACGATAGTTCCAGGTTTCATTCCTACAGCCTTCTCCGTCTTTGAAGTCTTGAAGATCTTAAGATCAAGGGTCTTTCCGTCAGGACCGAGAAGTGTAGTCCATGCACCAGGATAAGGGCTAAGACCACGAATAAAATCGTATATACGCTTAGCAGGGCGGTCCCAGTTTATCTCACATGTATTCTTGAAAATCTTTGGAGCAGGATAAAGACGCTTTATCTTACCCAGCAGATTATCCTGAGGTATACTCTCAGGATGCCCATCGGCAGCAATGATCTTTTCGATAGTTTCAAGACAGATATCAGCACCAAGATACATCAGGCCATCATAGACATATTCCACATCTGCATCGTCGGGTATGGCAAATGGTTTCTGCATTATGATACGTCCTGTATCGATATCCTTGTCGAGGAAAAAGGTTGTAACACCAGTCTGAGTCTCGCCATTGATTACTGCCCAGTTTATAGGTGCTGCACCACGATACTGAGGCAGAAGAGCTGCATGGACATTAAAGGTTCCGTATACAGGCATGTCCCACACAATCTCTGGCAACATGCGGAAAGCTACGACAACCTGAAGATTCGCTTTATAACTACGCAGTTGCTCAACGAATTCCGGATTCTTCATCTTCTCTGGCTGCAACACTGGCAGGTTATGTTCTAAGGCGAACTTCTTCACCTCAGAGGGTTGGAGCTCGTTCTGATGACGTCCTACAGGTCTGTCTGGCTGTGTTACTACAGCTACCACATTATAATTATTCTCCACCAGAGCCTTCAGTGTCTCTACTGCGAACTCTGGTGTTCCCATAAACACAATCCTTAAATCCTTCTTCTCCATAATTTCATATTCTAAATTAATCCTCGGACATATCGTGTACCATCTTTCGATATAGGGTATAAAGCCTCTGGCGGGAGATATATCCCTTCAAGTGATTATCCATATCAAGCACAGGCAGCCAGTCGGCACGGGTTCGGTCAAAAGTACGCATCACTTCTGCCATCGGAGTATTATCATTAAGCGTTGCCTTAGGCTCAATCATTAGTTGGACTGCCTTGAAGTGATGATATAGTTCTATACGGAACATCACATTTCGTATCTTCATTATCTCCACTTCACCAAGAAGCATTCCTGCTGCATCGAGCACTGGCAATACAGATGTGTGGCTATGGCTTATCTTATTTACAATCTGCCCTAACTCCATGTCAGGCGACACATAGTCGTAGTCACGCTCAATAACAGAGTCGAGATTCATAAGTGTCAGTACAGCATGATCAGTATGATGAGTAAGAAGCTTGCCTTCCTTTGCCAAACGGGCTCCATAGATACTGTGAGGTTCGAAGATAATTATCGTAAGATACGAACAGACACTCACCATCATCAGAGGAAGCAACAGATTATATCCTCCTGTTAGTTCAGCGATGAGGAACATACCCGTAAGCGGTGCATGCATCACTCCCGACATCACTCCTGCCATTCCCATCAGGGCAAAGTTCTTTTCCGGGATATATACACCTATCTGGTATATATTCCATATACGGGAGAAGAAGAATCCTGTAAAACAGCCCACGAACAGACTTGGAGCGAACGTACCGCCACAGCCTCCACCACCATTGGTAGCCGATGTGGCAATAACTTTCATTAATATCACGAGAGCGATATACAATAGTAACAAACTACCCTGACCTGCCCACATGGAGTTGTTAAGAATCTGATTCCAGTCGGCCTCAGTACGTCCGTTCAGAAGCAGGTTGATACTGCTGTAACCCTCACCATAGAGAGAGGGGAAACAGAATATCAGCAAGCTAAGAGCTGTTCCTCCTATCGCCAGTTTTATGTAGGGCTTATCCTTATATCGTGCAAAAACACCTTCGCATACACCCATCATTCGTATGAAATAGAGTGACGCAAGGCCACAGGTGATACCTAAGAGTATACAAGCAGGTATACGCTGTACAGACCACTCGCTGTCGAGATGGAAGGTAAACAATGCTGCATCACCGCTAAAAATATAGGTAAAACATGTAGCCGTAACACATGATATAAGGATAGGCAGCATCGCCGACATCGTCATATCTATCAGCAGCACCTCTACAGTAAAAACCAGTCCGGCTATCGGAGCCTTGAAGATTCCGGCAATGGCACCTGCAGCACCACAACCCACAAGGGTCATCAGCATCTTACGATCCATATGGAATGCCTGTCCCAGATTAGAGCCTATAGCAGAACCCGTAAGTACAATTGGGGCCTCAGCTCCCACAGAACCTCCAAAACCGATAGTAATAGCAGATGCTATCACCGACGACCAGCAGTTATGCGATTTCAATCTCGACTTATTCGAAGAGATGGCATATAGGATACGTGTGATACCATGAGAGATATTATCCTTTACGATGTATCTCACAAAGAGCGAGGTGATATAGATACCGATAACAGGATAAACCAGATATAGCCAGTTGTAAGTCGACTTCTCAAAAGAACTCGTTAACAACGTAACAATCTGGTTGATTATCCAATGGAGTACGAATGCGGCAACGGCAGCAAAGAATCCCACAAGGAAAGCGAGGATGAGCATAAACATCCTCTCGCTCACATGCTCCACACGCCACTCATGCAGGCGCTGCAGCCAACTTGGATTTCTATTAACGACTGCCTCCATCAATAACTACTTTCTTATTATCGTGACTTCTCCGTTCTCCTTCAATCGGATGATACTGGAAGGAGTGTGGGGCTTGTGTTCCTGACGACGGCTCCAGCAAACATAGTCTACAGCTTCGAGGATACGCGGGTCTATATCGCAGTAATTCTGTGCTGCCGGTTCTCCACTGATATTGGCAGAGGTTGAAACAATCGCCTTTTGGAATCTATAGCAAAGCTCTTTCGAGAAAGGCTCGTTAGTGATTCTAAGACCTATACTGCCGTCATCGGCTATGAGATTCTCTGCCAGATTGATAGCTCCGTCGAGAATCAGAGTTGTAGGCTTGGCATCAGAATCCTGAAGACTGTCTATCAGCTGCCACGCAACATCCGGCACATTTCTGATATACCTCTGCATACGGGCATCAGAGTCAACAAGACAAATAAGTGCCTTTGAGTCATCTCGCTGTTTTATCTCATAGACACGCTTCACTGCCTCAGCATTAGTGGCGTCGCAGCCTATTCCCCAGACTGTATCCGTAGGATAGAGTATTACCCCACCCTTACGCATCGTCTCAACAGCATTTCTTATATCTTCTTCTCTACTCATTAAAACTCAGATGTAAAGTGGAACTTAATATGTTTGAAGTCCTCCTGCGCCATCGATAACACATAGCCGGAATCGGCAAGGAACACATCACGTCCCTCCTTATCCTTTGCCATATACTGATACTTACGCTTCTTGAAGTTCTCCAGTTCGGCATCGTCATCGCTCTCTATCCAACAAGCCTTATAGAGATGCACTGGCTCCCAACGGCACTTGGCGTTATACTCGTTCTCAAGACGATACTGGATTACTTCGAACTGCAGCTGACCTACAGTACCTATAATCTTACGATTATTAAACTGATTGACAAACAACTGTGCTACACCCTCGTCCATCAACTGGTCTATACCCTTCTGAAGCTGCTTTGACTTCATCGGGTCGTCATTTTCAATGTATTTGAAGAGCTCTGGCGAGAAAGAGGGCAACCCACGGAAATGCAACTGCTCTCCCTCTGTCAGGGTATCACCAATCTTAAAAATACCACCAGTATCAGGCAGACCTACAATATCTCCTGGCCATGCCTCATCGATAGTGCTCTTTCGCTGAGCCATAAACTGTGTCGGCGAGGTAAATCGCATCGTCTTACCCTGACGTACATGCAGATAAGGCTGATTTCGACGGAACTGACCGCTGCACACCTTACAGAAGGCAATACATGAACGGTGGTTGGGGTCGATATTAGCAGTTATCTTAAAGATAAAACCGGTAAATTTCTTCTCTTCCGGCTGCACATCACGTTCCTCTGCCTTAGTAGGACGAGGACTTGGGGCAATCTCCACAAAACAGTTAAGCAACTCCTGCACACCGAAGTTATTGAGTGCAGAACCAAAGAACACAGGAGCCACCTCGGCATTACAATACGTCTCCACATCAAACTCCGGATATACTCCATCCACAAGTTCCAGGTCCTCACGAAGCTTCGCTGCATCCTGGTCTCCTACTCGCTTATCAAGTTCTTCGCTGTCGATATCCACTTCCACCTTCTCAGTAACTCGCTGCTTGTCAGGAGTAAAGAGGTCGAGTTTATTTTCGTAGATATTATACACTCCCTTGAACTTCGCTCCCTGATTAATAGGCCAAGAGAGTGGACGTACCTTAATCTCCAACTCCTGTTCCAGTTCATCGAGAAGGTCAAATGGATCACGGCCCTCACGGTCCATCTTATTGATAAATATGATAACAGGTGTCCTACGCATACGACATACAGACATCAGCTTTCTTGTCTGTGTCTCAACACCTTTGGCTCCATCTACAACAATGATGGCAGAGTCAACGGCAGTAAGTGTACGGAAAGTATCCTCTGCAAAGTCCTGGTGACCAGGGGTATCGAGGATATTCACCTTATACTCTATATCCTTACCCTCTGGAGTGTAGTCAAACTCCATGACCGACGTAGAGACTGAGATACCACGCTGTTTCTCGATTTCCATCCAGTCGGAAGTGGCAGTCTTCTTAATCTTATTATTCTTGACGGCACCTGCAACCTGTATCTGTCCTCCAAACAACAGGAACTTCTCCGTCAATGTCGTTTTACCCGCATCCGGGTGCGATATAATCGCAAATGTTCTTCTTCTTTCTATCTCTTGATTCATATTACAACTTTTTAATGCACTCTGCGAGGCTCTCTTCCCAATAAGGAACTTCTATACCGTAAGTCTGCTTTATCTTTGTCTTGTCGAGCACAGAGTAGTGAGGGCGTTTTGCAGGTGTTGGGTATTCTGCAGTATGCAGAGGACGCACATGACAATTACTAATGCCTGCTATACGATGTATCGCCTTAGTGAAGTCATACCAGGATATCACTCCCTCGTTAGAGAAATGATATATCCCTGGAACAATACCCTTATTGATAGCTGCGAAAATAGCGACAGCAAGGTCTCTGGCATAGGTAGGAGTACCAATCTGGTCGAAGATAACTCCCAATTCCGGTTTCTCCTTACCCAGACGTATCATCGTCTTCACGAAATTATTCCCGAATGTGGAATAGAGCCATGCAGTACGTATAATCATCGAATTCTCACTGAATTTCTGAACATTGAGTTCTCCTACGAGCTTCGTCTTGCCGTAAACACTGTTGGGACATGTATCGTCATCCTCCGTATAGGGGATATGCTGAGTACCGTCAAACACATAATCGGTGCTTATCTGTACCATCCATCCTCCCCGCTTACCTACTGCAGCAGCAAGATATGCAGGGGCCTCTGCGTTGAGTCTGGCACATAGCTCCTCATTTTCCTCAGCCTTATCTACTGCTGTATATGCAGCACAGTTCACGATACCGTCAATATCATTATCTGCAACGAATCGCTCTATGGCATCCTGGTCTGTGATATCCAGTTCTGCCACATCCGTATTAAAATACTTATGCTGGGGATTTTTCTTCTCCAGCAATTGCATTTCGTTTCCTAACTGACCGTTACAACCAGTAACAAGAATATTCATCTTCTGATTTACGATTTTAATATTTTCTATTTAGTCAAACTTCAGACCTTCTGTCTTGTCCTTGTGATAATAATCCGAGAGCATACCGATAAATGTGGTTATCTCCTTGACAGCATGAGCGGTATTCGGAGTAATCTCTTTCTTCTGCAATCTTAGAAGCATTACTCCATAAAGGGTGTTGAAACAGGTTTCTATCTCGTTTTCTTCCTTATCTGCTCCCTTATTACGAAGTTCTACGATGAAAGGCAGGACCTTGTAATATTCTGCATTATAGAATGGAAACTTGGTGGATTGCAACAGTTGCTCATGCAGTTCGATAAGTGTCTGCATGGTAACCTTGTTTATCTGCAGATGTCCTTTCTCCCGACATCCTTCCTGATTCATCATACGGATAAGATTGCCAAACCAGTCGATTTCCTCATCCTTCTGTTCTTCACTATAATTATACTGTGCCACCCACTCGTCACGAATACGACGCAACTGACAGTCGAAAGCACGTATCGTATCCTCTATCTGCCACATATACAGCAGATATTCAGCAATATTCTTTTTCCTTAATTCCTGAGCTACAAACATCTTAAAAAAACAGTAAAATCTGTGTTAGAAGAACCTCACAAGGTTCGTTGTTACCCCAAGTAGCATTATGACGCTTCCGACAATAACGGCCACGCCAATCACCTGATTAATAATCTTTATGCCATTTGTATCAAACTTCGTTCTAATCTTGTCCACAAGCCATGTCAGCCCCCACCACCATAGCAAGGCACCTCCTACGATACTTGCAAAACCTACCAGCATCTCAAAAGGATGACTTGGCAATACGAATGCAAACTGTGCGAACATAGCAAGGAAGAGGAATATAATCAGCGGATTGGAGAATGTCACCAGGAATGCCGTCCAGGCGTTATACCATAGTGTACCCTTCTGCTGTCCTGACTGGTGCATCTTTCTCGTAGGATCTGAACGATATGTATACAGGCCGAAACAGAGCAGCATGATACTACCTCCTATCTGAAGATAGAAACGGTTCTGGTCGTTATTGATCAGATCCATCACGAACGACATACCAAATCCTGCAAAGGCAGCGTATATGATATCACTGACAGACGCTCCGACACCTGTGGCAAGACCATACCAACGCCCTTTGTTCAACGTTCGCTGTACACAAAGGATACCGACAGGTCCCATCGGAGCACTTGCTATCACCCCGATCATCATCCCCTTAAAGATGAAATCCAATATATTTATTGGTACATGAAATGGCATATCAGGTGCAAAGGTACGAAAAAAAACACAGACTACGCAGATTTTAGTCGATTATTTTTCTTTTATTGCACTTTTCTATGCAATAATCAGATTTTACTTAATGCTAATACCCAACATCGTGAGGTCGTCATTAGGCTCTGCTCCGTCACGGAACTTCTCTACCTCATCCTCCATCACCTCAACAGCCTGACGAGCATTCTGGAACTTTGTATTAGACAGCAAATCAAGCAGATGATCATCGCCGAACTGTTCCTGTGCCTTATTCTCTGCCTCATTAAGACCATCGGAATAAAGGAACAACGGACACCCCTTGATACTCTCTATACTCTCGCCTTCATATTCCAGGCCAGACCATAAACCTATAGGAGCATTAGGCAATACCTCAACGAACTTACCCTCCGGCAGGATCACTGGTGGATTATGGCCTGCATTGCAGAAATCCAGATGTCCCGTATTGAGATCCACTAGTCCGATGAACATAGTTACGAACATTCCCTGTTCGTTATCTTCCGTCAGTGCGGCATTCATACGGGTAAGTATCTCCGCAGGCATCATCTGTTGAGTGGCAAATGTACGGAACAGTCTGTTGGCCTGTGCCATAAACAGTGAAGCCGGTATTCCCTTTCCACTAACGTCTCCAAGACAGAAATACAGGCTGTCACCCTCAAGGAGATACCCGAAGAGGTCACCTCCCACAGCCTTTGCAGGCTTCATGGCACCAAAGAGATCCAAGCCTTCTCTATTTGGGAACACGCTGGGCACCATCGACTGCTGTATATCACGTGCGATGCGCAGTTCACTCTCTATACGTTCCTTTGCTGCTGTCGTCTCCTCAAGCTTATCATAAGCCTCCTGCAGTTTCTGATGGGCTGCAGCAAGTTTATGTGTCGACTTACGTTTGTGAAGTGTGTATATTACAAAGAATGTCAATATCAGCACCATTGCCACCGCTCCTGCTATAAGCCTCTGGCGAGCCATATCTGCCTGTTGACGGGCTATCTCCGACTTCTTGCCATTGGTGTCATAGATAGTAGCAAGCTCTGCTGTAGTACTGTTCTTATGTGCCACAATAGCACTGTCGAGCAGGTCAAGGATCTTAGCACCGACAACTCTTGCAGAATCCAATCGTCCTGATTCGGCATTGGCATGATACTTAGGCAGCATATACAGTTGAATATTGTCGAGCGAGGGTTTCAGACCTACCTCTTCAATCATTTTGTCAAGATACCTGTAGTTATATGCTGCCTCTGCATAACGCTCTGCGGCAACGAGATAATCATTGGCATTAATATGTCCGCGAGGGGTCTTAGAGTATTCCGTCTCCCAGAAAGCCCTATATGCCTCAGCAGCCTCGGCAGGTTTGCCAAGACCCTGAAGAGCCACAGCTCGCATAATCTCTATCCTACCCTGATATTCATCGAAATATTCGAACCTTGCATCATGTTTCTCACGATACTTATTCAGAAGCATCTCCGTACGGTCAATCCAGTAGATAGACTCTGCATAACGACGGGTATTGATATAAGCCATACTCGTATAGACAGTGCCTATTACCGCCTCTTGGAAGCCCCTTCCAGTGGTATCTGTCTGCCAACGGTTAGCATAATGTCCTCGTGCAATGAGAAAACTCTCCTTGGCCTCTTCATCACGTCCCAGATTGATTTGACAACACCCGATATTATTTAACAATATCGCATAGTCAATATCCGATCCGAAACCACCCTCCTCCATCTTCTTGACTGCAGGCACAGCTATTCGCATAGAACCCTCGAAGTCACCTCTTACAAGCAACAGTTCCGAAAGACGACGAGCCACCTTAATATAACTAACATGGTCGTTATCGTCCTTCATCTCATGTTCAAGAGCACTGTGGTAGCATTCCTCCGACTTCTGGTACTGTCCCTTGTGATAATATGCGGCACCACGCCATCTGTCGGCATTGAGGGGAGATATATCCCCTACCTTCTCGAAACTGTCGGTAACAGCAATCATGCGGTCATAATCCTTATGAGTACCTATATCGAATATCAGACTGTCAGCCTTCGAAGCTCTGAGCTTTCTGGCGGTTCTTGTCTGTCCACAAGAAGAAATCATTATGACACATGTCAGTGCTAATAAGCCCCCTATTAACCTTACCAGTTTACGATCAATCATTGTTTTTTCTTATTTCTGGCGGCAAAGTTAATAAAAAAATCGATACCAAGATGGTTAATTTCCGTAAAAATGTCGTATGTAATGAAGATTTTTATTAATTTTGTGGCTTGTAAGAATCAAAACATAACAAAACAATTATAAAGACCAATATTTATGAACGAACAAAACGCATCAATCAAGCCATATGTTATCGGCTTGGACTTAGGAGGAACAAACTCGGTATTCGGCATTGTAGACGCCCGTGGTGACATAAAGGCTACTACAGCCATCAAAACTGGCGGCTATGATAAAGCAGAAGACTATGTCGACGCTTGTGTTGAAGCCCTTCAGGTAATCATCGAGCAGGTTGGCGGCATCGAGACCATCAAGGCAATGGGTATCGGAGCTCCTAACGGAAACTATTACAACGGAACAATAGAGTTTGCGCCAAATCTTCCATGGGCTCACAATGGAGTAGTACCCCTCGCAAAATTGTTCAGCGAGCGCCTTAACAATATCCCCGTAGCCCTCACCAACGATGCTAATGCCGCAGCTATCGGCGAGATGGTATATGGTGTGGCACGTGGTATGAAGAACTTCATCGTCATAACTCTCGGAACAGGTGTTGGCTCTGGTATCGTTGTAAACGGTCAGCTTCTCTACGGACATGACGGATTTGCCGGAGAGCTGGGACACGTAACAATGGTTCGTGGCGCAGAAGGCCGTAGCTGTGGATGTGGCCGTACAGGTTGTCTTGAGGCATATTGCTCTGCTACCGGTGTTGCACGTACAGCCCGTGAGCTGTTGGCAACAACCAACCGTGCAAGTATCCTTCGTGATATGGATCCAGAGAAGATCACCTCTCTCGATGTATCCATCGCTGCCGGCAAGGGCGATGCTCTGGCACAGGAGATCTATGAGTTCACAGGAAAGATGCTCGGTGAGGCATGTGCCGATTTCGCAGCATTCAGCAGTCCTGAGGCATTTATCTTCTTCGGAGGAATGGTTAAGGCAGGTGAGCTGATCATGAAACCTATCCGTGAGGCTTACGAAGCACACGTACTGAAGATCTTCAAGGGCAAGGCTCAGTTCCTGGTTAGCGGTCTCGACGGTGCTTCTGCAGCCGTACTCGGTGCTTCTGCCATCGGCTGGGAGATTTAAAAACCTGCAATACTCAATATCTACAAGAGGCTGGTGGCTATCGCTGCCAGCCTTTTTTCTTGATAACGTTTACGTTATAAATTGTCACCCGTTATTATGGAGTCTCACATTTTATTATTATTTTTGCATCCAAATTGTGAACTACAAGCTAACAACATTTACTAAAAGCAAAATATGAAGAGATTAATTCAATTACTGATGCTGACATTGCTCGTTCCAACACTTGCAGCAGCAAAAGTCTGGGATGAGGCTCAGTACAAGCAGATTGAGCAGAGCATCCGAGTTCCTAAGTTTGCAGACAAGGAGTATGTAATCACCAAGTATGGTGCAAAAGTTGATGCTCCTGCTGCCAAGAACCAGAAGGCCATTCAGAAGGCTATCGACCTCTGCTCTAAGAAGGGCGGTGGTAAGGTCATCATTCCCGCAGGCCAGAAGTTCTTCACTGGTGCCATCACCATGAAGAGCGGTGTAAACCTTGAAGTGCAGGAGGGTGCTGTCCTGGAGTTTGTCTTCCAGCCAGAGCTCTACCCCATCGTAGAGACATCATGGGAGGGTCTTGAGTGTTTCAACCTCTCACCATGCATATACGCCTTCGGTGCCAAGGATATTGCCATCACTGGTAAGGGTACCATCGACGGAGGTGGAAGCAATGAAGCCTGGTGGCCCTGGAACGGCAATCCCCGTTTCGGATGGAAGGAAGGCATCGTAAGCCAGAAGAAAGATGCTCGTCCACGTCTGCTGAAGGCTGGCGAAGACGGCATCCCAATGTATAATGAGAAAGGTGAGCGCTCTCCAGAGCGTGTGTTCGGAGAAAAAGATGGTCTCCGTCCGCAGCTGGTAAGCTTCAACAAGTGCGAGGGAATCCTTCTTGAGGATATCACCCTGCTCCGTTCTCCTTTCTGGGTTATCCACCCACTCCACTCTACCGATATCACTGTTCGTCGCGTGAAGATGATAAACGACGGTCCTAACGGTGACGGATGCGACCCGGAGTGCTGCGACAGAGTGCTTATCGAGGACTGTTACTTCGATACTGGCGACGACTGTATAGCCATCAAGAGTGGACGTAACCGTGATGGACGCGAAAGAAACATGCCTTCAAAGAACATCATCATCCGCAACTGCGAGATGAAGAACGGACATGGCGGTGTGGTAGTTGGTTCTGAGATCTCTGGCGGTTGCCAGAACGTATATGCTCACGATTGTGTGATGGACTCTCCTGAGCTGGAGCGTGTGCTTCGCATAAAGACCAACTCTTGCCGTGGTGGTATCATCGAGAACATCAACATGCGTAACGTTACCGTAGGTCAGTGT
>JAEEGL013177631.1_pt1 | contig 19736 bp, 35 predicted proteins | sample 9134231 | NCBI WGS metagenome assembly JAEEGL01 (sample SAMN16246548, study PRJNA631951) | gut metagenome | biome: gut microbiome; feature: rumen; material: fiber-attached | host: Bos | place: Iran: Karaj | collected 2018-10 | reverse complement strand
TTCATCCGCCTGACCTCGTTCGGCAAGGAACGCAGCTTCCAGTATCTGGACGAGGAAACCATTCTGTTCCCCGGAAAGCGGGATGCGGACAAGGACGCGGAAGGCGACATTTCCAGCTGCTGGTACACCATCTCCCTGAAGGGCGGCGAGGCGCAGGAGGCTTTCCGCTTCCCGATCCCGGTGAGCAAGGTCATGCCGCTGGACGGCGGCGACCTGCTGGTGCTGGGCACGACGTTCCCGGGCTTCGAGGATCTGTACCGGGGCGATCCGAAGCTGCTCGCGGCGTACCGGAAGCACATGAAGGACAACAAGGATTACGAGGTCATCGAACAGGTCCCGTGGTGGTGGAACGGCGCGACGTACACGAAAGGCGCGTACACCTCCCTGTTCCGCTACGACCGCAGAAAGAAGGCCCTGACCCGCCTGACCGCCCTGAATGAGAGCGTGAGCCAGACGGAACTGAGCATCGACAGAAAGAGCGTGTTTTTCACGGCGTTCCCGGTAAAGCCGTTCCTGAAGCTTCACGGCACCGGGGAGATCCGCCGTCTGGATCTGGAAACGGGGAAGACAAAGACCCTCGTCAGGAGCGGTCCGGACTTTGAACCGCACGGTTTTGCCGTGGGCGAGACGTTCCTGCTGGTGATGGCCTCCGACCTGAAATACGGTCTGAATACGGATACGGATTTCTACAGGTGGGATTATAAGACCGGCAAACTGAGCCTGTACGCGAAGCACGGCGAATCCGTTCATTCCTCCGTGGGCACGGACGTGCGCTACGGCGGCGGACGCGGCGTGAAAATGGCCGGCGACGTGTGCTGGTTCATTTCCACCCGGTTCGACAGCGCGGGGCTGTACAAACTGGAGGACGGCGAGATCACGGCGGTGTTCGACCGGCCCGGCTCCGTGGACAGTTTCGATATCTGCGGCGGGAAGATCCTGATGATCGGCCTCTTTGACATGAAGCCGCTGGAACTCTACGACGGCAAGGGCCGCCGGCTGTCGCGCTTCAACGAGGCGGCGCTGCGCGGAAAATACGTGGCGCAGCCGGAGACTCTCAACGTGAAGCGGAAGGGGTACGAAGTGCACGGATTCGTGCTGAAGCCGATGGATTACGATCCGGAAAAGAAATATCCGGTGATCCTGGACATCCACGGCGGACCCAAGACCGTGTACGGGCCGGTGTTTTACCATGAGATGCAGTACTGGGCCGGCAAGGGCTATTTCGTCATTTTCTGCAACCCGACGGGGTCGGACGGCCGCGGCGGGTTCATGGACATCCGCGGAAAGTACGGAACGGTGGATTATGAGGACATCATGGCGTTCACGGATGCGGCGCTGAAGGCGTATCCGGCGATGGACAGGAAAAATCTGTTCGAGACCGGCGGGTCGTACGGCGGCTTCATGACGAACTGGATCATCGGCCATACGAACCGGTTCAAAGCCGTGGCCAGCCAGCGTTCCATCTCCAACTGGTTCTCCATGCTGGGCGTCTCCGACATCGGCGTCGGCTTCACGGAAGACCAGAACCTCTCCAGCCCCTGGGACGACCCCGAAAAACTCTGGTTCCACAGCCCGATGCAATATGCGGACAAGGTCAGGACCCCCACGCTGTTCATCCACTCCTTCGAAGATTACCGCTGCCCGATCGACCAGGGCTACCAGATGTTCACCTCCCTCATCGCCCACGGCGTGGAGGCCAGGATGGTCTGCTTCCGCGGCGAGAACCACGAGCTCTCGCGGAGCGGCAAGCCCAGCCACCGGCTGAAAAGGCTGAACGAGATCACGGAGTGGTTCGAGAAACATAAAGGGTAAAGCATGAGATGACAGGGGATGCGCCCCTGTCATCTTTTTTTGTGAAAAAGGCTTGACAAGTTAGCGAGCGCTAACTATAATGGCAGAAGGTTAGCGAAGACTAACTCCGGTCTGCCGGATGCGGGCCGGAAGGGATCAAAAAGGAGAGGAAACATGCTGCCGCTGTGTTTTGTGGAAGACGGGGAGGATGTCACGGTCAGGAAGATCGGCGGACTGCCGGAGGTGAAAAAGCATCTGGAGAACCTCGGATTCGTTCCGGGAAGCACCGTTTCCGTGATCAGCAAGACGGGAGGGAACCTGATCGTCAAGGTGAAGGAATCCCGGATCGCGGTCAGTGAAGCGATGGCCAGGAAGATCATGGTGTGAGCAGGACGGAAAGGAGAAGAGGAATGAAGACACTGAGGGACGTCGCGATCGGCGACACGGCCAGGGTGAAGAAGATCCGCGGGGAAGGCGCGGTGAAGCGCCGCATCATGGACATGGGGATCACCAAGGGAATCGAGATCTACGTCAGAAAAGTCGCGCCGCTGGGCGATCCGCTGGAACTGACGGTCCGGGGCTATGAACTGAGCCTTCGGAAAGCGGATGCCGAGATGGTCGAAGTGGAATGATTATTTTTTTTGAAAATGCGTTAGCGAATGCTAACTAACGAAAGGATGGATCGGAAGATGGAACTTCGCATCGCCCTGGCGGGCAACCCCAACAGCGGCAAAACGACGCTGTTCAACGCACTGACCGGCTCCAACCAGTTCGTCGGGAACTGGCCCGGGGTCACGGTGGAGAAAAAAGAAGGCAAACTGAGAAAGACCGAAGGCGTGACCGTTACGGACCTGCCCGGCATTTATTCGCTTTCCCCCTACACACTGGAGGAAGTGGTGGCCCGGAATTATCTGATCGGCGAACGCCCCGATGCGATCCTCAATATCGTGGACGCCACGAACCTGGAACGGAACCTGTACCTGACGACCCAGCTCGCCGAACTCGGGATCCCGCTGGTCGTGGCCCTCAATATGATCGACGTCGTCCGCAAAAACGGCGATAAACTGGATTCGGCCGAACTGTCCCGCCGGCTCGGCGTCCCGGTGGTGGAGATCTCCGCCCTGAAGGGCGACGGCGTGGACAAGGCAGCCCAGGCGGCGGTGGCGGCGGCGCAGAGCAGGGCCGCGGCGCCCGCCCACAAATTCAGCGGCGTCGTGGAGCACGCGCTGGCCCATATCGAGGAAGCGGCCGTGCACGGCCTCCCGGAAGAGCAGCAGCGCTGGTACGCCGTCAAACTGTTCGAACGCGACGAGAAGGCGGTCGAACAGCTGAAGCTTCCGAAGGAGACGCTCGCGCACATTGAAAAGGATATCCGGTCCGCGGAGAAGGAACTGGACGACGACGCGGAAGCCATCATCACGAATGAGCGCTACGTCTGCATCGCGGAACTGATCAAGGGGATCTATCACAAGCGCTCCGCGGAAAAACTCAGCAGATCCGATAAGATCGACAAGATCGTGACCAACCGCTGGCTGGCGCTGCCGATCTTCGCGGTGATCATTTTCCTGGTGTATTCGCTGTCCATGGGCAAATCCATTGCGGACGGCGGCATTTCCATCGGCACGTTCCTGACGGATACGGCCAACGACGTGCTGGGCGAAGCCTGGCTCAAGGAAGGCTCGCGGTCGATCCTGGAAGGCTGGGGCGCGGCGCCCTGGCTCACGGGCCTGATCTCCGACGGCATCCTGGCGGGCGTCGGCGCCGTGCTGGGCTTCGTGCCGCAGATGCTGGTCCTGTTCCTGATGCTCTGCATCCTGGAAGACTGCGGCTACATGGCCCGCATCGCCTTCATCATGGACCGGATCTTCCGCCGCTTCGGCCTGTCCGGCAAGAGCTTCATCCCGATGCTGGTCGCGACCGGCTGCGGCATCCCCGGCATCATGGCGTCCCGCACCATTGAGAACGAGCGCGACCGCCGCATGACGATCATGACCACGACGTTCATGCCCTGCGGTGCGAAACTGCCCATCATCGGCCTGATCGCCGGCGCGCTGTTCGGGCAGAGCACGCTGATCGCGACCTCCGCGTATTTCATCGGCATCGCCGCGATCGTGATCTCCGGCATCATGCTGAAGAAGACGAAGATGTTCGCGGGCGACCCGGCCCCGTTCGTCATGGAACTGCCGGCCTACCACGCCCCGTCGATCGTCAACGTGCTGCGCGGCACCTGGGAGCGCGGCTGGTCCTTCATCAAGCGCGCCGGCACCGTGATCGTGCTGAGTTCCATCGTGATCTGGTTCCTGTCCGGCTTCGGCTGGGTGAACAAACAGTTCGGCATGGTGCAGGAACTGTATGCGGATGAGGAACTGGTGGACGACGCGTACATCGCACAGGTGGCGGAACGCATGAACATTCCGGAAGATGAAGTGGAGCCGATGGATGATTCCATCCTGGCCCGCGCGGCACAGCCCGTATCCGTCATCTTCAGACCTCTGGGTTTCGGCGACTGGAAGCCGACGGTCGCGACCGTGACCGGTCTGGTGGCCAAGGAAGAGGTCGTCAGCACCTTCGGCGTCCTGTACAATTACGATGATCAGGACGGGGAAGAGGAGCTGGAGGAGAACGGCGACCAGATCTGGGACAACGTCAATGCGGACTTCACGGATTTCTCCGGCGGACGCCCGCGGCTGGCCGCCTACAGCTTCATGCTGTTCAACCTGCTCTGCGCCCCGTGCTTCGCGGCCATCGGCGCGATCAAGCGGGAGATGAACAGCCGGAAATGGACCTGGTTCGCGATCGCTTATCAGTGCGGCTTCGCCTACGTGATCGCGCTGATCGTCTGGCAGCTGGGCCGTCTGTTCGGCGGCAGCGGCGTGAGCGCGGCAGGCCTGATCGTCGCGCTGGCGGCGCTGGCGGGTCTCTGCTGGCAGCTGCTTAAGCCGTATAAAGAATCGCAGAAACTGACGGCAAAATAAATTCGGAGGGTTCGACATGATCGATTGGATGGCAGCCAATGCAATCAATATCATACTGATCGTTCTGCTGGCGGCGCTGGTCGCCCTGATGATCCGCAGCCTGATCCGCGGGAAAAAAGCCGGCAGGACGGCCTGCTCCTGCGGCGGCTCCTGCGGGGCCTGCCCCATGGCCGGGCAATGCCACCCCGCTTCTGAAAAACAATAGCCTTCCTTTCCATAGACTCCTTCTTTTGTTCCTCCCCGGGCCGGCACGCCGCCTGCCCGGGAACCGCCCCGGAGATCCGCTTTCCGGGGCGGTTTTATTCCGCGCCCCATTGACAAATCCCCGAAAAATGCTACAATGATACCCGCGCCGGTGTGTTGGAATTGGCAGACGAGGTGGACTCAAAATCCATTGGGGTAACACCCGTGCGGGTTCGAGTCCCGCCACCGGCACCTCAAATGTGACGCTATAGCGTCACATTCTTATTTTCCGACGAAACTTTGACGAAACTTTTCAAAAATCTATCGCTTCGAGACGGTCCAGATACCGGGTCATTTCCCGCTCGTGGGCGTCAGCCAGAGTCTTGATATAGATCTGTTGAGGCGTGTTAATATTTGACCATCCGCCTATGTCTTTGATGCTCGCAAAGGATACGCCCTCCGTGGCCATGAGGGAGACGGAATACTTTCTCAAGTCGTGGAAGCGGAAAGACGGCACGTCTGCTTTGGCCAGGACCTTCTCGAACTGGGCTGTGATCTGGTCAGGGGTCAGATTGACCAGGCGTCCGCTGGCCGGCATCTTGCTGATGATAGACTTGGGCAGCGGAATGTCCCTCACGGATGCTTCTTCTTTGGGCAGATTCTTTATTACCCAGTTCCTGTGTTCATCCCGGACCATGTCGCGGCCTACATGCAGGATGTTGCCGTTGATGTCATCTCTGGTCAGGCAGGCGATCTCTCCGCGCCGGAGCGTTGAACAGGCAGCCAGAAGGCACGCACGATACAGATCCGGACACATTTCTGCCGCCAATTTGATAACCTTCTGCACTTCTTCGGTGGAAGGCACGTACCCTTTATATTTCTGCCCTTTCGGGAACTCTACTTCAAACTTTGGACCGTGAAACATTGCGACGGCAGGAGAGAACACGGCATAAGCATTCTTCACGGTCTTCTTCGATAATCCCTTTTCTGCAAGAGACGATACCCACGATTGCACTTTTTCCAGAGTCAGGCCGGAGATCGTCACTGCCCCGATCGGCATCTCCTGAATGTGTCGTTTGGAGATGTCCATGTATCCCCGGATGGTTGCAGGTGAGATGACGCCTCTCCGCGAATCGATATACCGGGTGACAGCCTGGCTGACGGTTATCTCACCAGCTGCGGCCTGCTTCTGGGCCTTGGCTTCTTCCAGAATTTGTGCGGCCTTTATCAGACACTCTCTCCGGGTGTCTTCTGTGACCGTGCGGAACTTCTTCTTCCCGTCCACGGTACCTATATATACTTTGCTTTGCCATCTTCCGGATGGCAGTTTGCGCGCGTTCATATTCTTACCTCAACTTGCAACAAACTTGCAACAAACTTGCAACAAACTTGCAACAAACTTAAGTGAAACTCAATCCCAACAGCGCTCGCATGGCCATCCCTTGCCGGCCGCTGTTGCCTCCTCGATAGTCCCGCTAAAGATTACTGTCGATCTTGATAGAGAGGGGCAGCTCTTTGTTGAATGGTAAGCATATCCTCGTGGCACCCAGTAAACAATCAGCCCTTGTGTTTCCAGCGCTGCTGTAGTCATTTGTGTAGTACGGCTATTCTGGGACACTGGTGCAATGACGGTATATCCCATCTCCTCCAGGCAATCTATTCCGTAATCTTTTACCAAGTCCTCAAGTTGGTCCGGATCATTCACAAAAAAATTCCAGGCCAGTTCTTGAACCTCTCCCCACTCTGGATCAGCAACAACATATCCTTTATCTTCTAACCATTCTCTGACGTCTTCTCTATCAATCTCATATTCAACAGTTGCATCACATATCGGGCAATGAGGCGTAGACTTCCCCGTTCTTGCGGAATTTATGATTGGGAGACAAAAACACACAAAAAAGAAGGCGGCGCCAACAACCCAGGCGATAAATTTCTTCATTCTTCGACCTTACCTATAACCTTCCCAATTACCTGGATATCCGGGGTCCCTGGCATCACCGGATAGTTCGGGTTCTTTGAGTGCAGCCCGTCTGGCCCGTACTCCTTGATATAGTATTCGCTCCCGATCAGGAAGATGCCGATGTCGCCAAACTCCAGCTCTTTGGTGCGCTGCACATAAACGAGATCGCCGTTGTAGAATTCCGGTTCCATCGAGTCGCCAGAAACGCCGAACACAAACGTGGCTCCATCCTTGACCTTGACGTATACGTAGTTGTCCTTGACGTCGTCCGCATCCACGTACACCCATCTGCCTGCAGCCGCCAGATAGCCGGCAAAAGGATAGTGCATCATAGCGCCCTCTTGTTTGAATGCCATGCGAATCTGCTGTGCGTGCTCATATTCTACTGTAAGAATGAAATCCACGGTGTCACGGCCGCGCTGATCGAGAGACCTGTACTTTCTTATGTGTTCGATCTCTTTGTCCGTGAATGATGGCTTTTCAGGCGTTGACGTGTCCCACCCCATTAAGTTGCCAGGGGTTACGCCGAGCGCTGCGGCAATCTTGGCAATTTTATCTCGCCGCATATTGGCAATCATACCATTCTCCCATTTGCGAACAGTGCTCTTACCTACGCCGACTTTGTCTCCAAGTTCTTCAAGCGTCATTCCTCTCTGCTTCCGTAGCATTTCAATCTTTTTTCCCATATCCATGAATGAAATACCTCACTCTTATACTTCATAGTAACTATATCACAAATGTGTCATAAACGCAACACCAAAAGCGACTAAATAAAAAAATGTGTCCTAAAGGCGAAAAAGTGCTTGACACGATGAAATCGGTGTCGTATATTGGTGGTGTCTTAAATGACACGACAAAAACGGAGGGAATGAAAGTGGACGCGATCAGACTGGAATATGAAATGAAACGTCGGAACGTCAGCAAGGCAGATATATGCCGTGCTCTTGGCATTAGCAGAAGCGCATTTTACAGAAAGACTCATGGGATTTCAGAATTCACGCAGAGGGAGATTCAATGTATCATTGACACCTTGCACCTGGATTCGCCTATGGGTATTTTTTTTACCAGCGAAGTGTCCTAAAAGACACCTTTGGAGGCACAACATGAAGGAAGAAGAATATCTCGTAATAGCAGCAAAGGACCGCCGCGGATCCCACTACCAGAACAACTACTGCGACACGTTTGAAGAGGCGTATGAGCTGGCACTGGACATGGAGCGGGACTGGCCGTATGTGGAGATCTCGAAGGGAACTCCTGGGCACTGGGAGCTGGTGTGGTGCAACTGGCTGAAAGACAAACACAACGAAAAGCTCCGGATCTATAGGGAGGCTCGGAGATGAAGAAACAGCATCCCATGAAGTATTTCCGCTATTACGGCGACCTGGAATGGATCTGGCGGAAGGAGTACATGGCCGGGAAATGGACGTATGTTTCCAGCGCGAAAGATGATGACGGCAGGTTCTGGGACATCGTCGAGAACGACACAACCGGAGAAATGAGGTACACGCGGATATGAAAGCAACGATCAAGGCGAGCCTGGCCTACATCGGGCGGAGCATCCCCTGGCTGGCAAAGCAGTTGGGAATGAGTGAGAAGACCTGCCGCCGGCGGCTGGACGACGAGCTTTGGACGCTGCCGGACTTGAGAAGGATGCGGGAGATATTCCGCTGGAAGACATTGGAGGGATGAGATGAAGTACGTGCTTTTTGGAATCGTGGCCGCGTTGGTTATGCCGGTGCTGATCGTAGCGCTGCTGTGCCTGTACTATGCGCCGGCCAACGTGCGGAACACGGTGTGCTTGATCCTGTCGGTCGTGGGACTGATCGTGGCCACGACCTGGCTCATAAAAGAAGGGAGAAACAGAAACAGATGAACAGAGTGATTATGTGCGGCCGGTTGACAAAGGACCCGGAGGTCCGATACACGACCGGCGATTCCCCGAAGGCGGTGGCAAAATTCTCGCTGGCAGTGGACCGTCAGTTCAAGAAAGACGGCAAGTCCGAAGCGGACTTTTTCAACGCGGTGGCATTCGGCAAGACCGCGGAGCATCTGGAGAAGTATTGGCGCAAGGGCATGCGGATGCTGCTGGAGGGCCAGCTCCAGAACGACCATTACAAGGACCGGGACGGCCGGACGCAGTACGCGGAGCAGATCGTGGTGGACCGGGTCGAGTTCGTGGAGAAGAAGGAACAGCCTGCCGCACCGGCAAATGACGGATTCATTCCGGCCCCGGACGAGGACGAGGGCATCCCATTCAGCTTCTGATGGTCGCCCTTCGGGGCGTGGATTGAAACAAAACAAAGAAAGGAAACATTGTCATGTACTTATTTGATCACGCAGAACAGGTGGCCGGCATTTTGGATCTGTTGCTGGAACCGGAAATTGAGATCCCGAAACTGTTGCCCGATGGTAGCAACGCGGAAGAGGTCGAGGAACTTACCCGCCAGAAGGAACTGCGGGACCAGGCCCTCAAGGATACGTTTGAGATGGTCATGGGTGACTTCCAGGACAAGGCCGAGGCATACGGCTGGATCCTGAAAGAACTTGATGCCAGAGCGGATGCCATGAAGAAGGCGAAGCTGGAACTGGAGAAGAAGCAGCGGGCGCTCACGAACAGAGCGGAGCGGTTAAAGGAGTCCATGCGGATGGCGCTGGAGCGGATCGGCAGCAAGAAGCTGACCGCAGGTACGTTTACATTCAGCACCAGGACGTCCCAGTCCGTAGCAATCGACACGCAGAATGTGTTTGAGATTCCGGACGACCTGCTCCGGTACTCCGATCCGGAACCGGACAAGACGGCGATCAAGAACTATTTGAAGGACCATCCAGACTGCACATGGGCACACATGGAGCAGAAGACCAGCCTGATCATGAAATAAGGAGGCCGCCATGACTTACGAAGACATCCAGAAGGCAAACAGCACTATTCAGACTATGACCATCACTCGGAAGAACAGAAGGACCGGCGAGGTCACGAGCAAAGACTATGCCGAAGTCAATCAGCGGATCAAAGCATTCCGCATTCTCTACCCGGAGGGCTTCATCCGGACGGAAATCGTATCCAACGAGGACAAGGTTTGCGTGATGCGTGCAAGTGTTGGCTATTACGACCCTGAACGCGGCCACGTGATCCTGGCCACCGGGACTGCCTATGAAAAGGAGACTCCTGGCACCATCAACGAAACGAGTTATATCGAAAACTGCGAAACAAGCGCTGTCGGCCGTGCGTTGGGGATGCTTGCTCTTGGGATAGACACCGCCGTCGCATCGTACGAGGAAGTGCAGAACGCGGTAAAGGCCCAGGATGCGGCTGCAAATCAGCCGAAAGCGGAGACCAAAGAGACGCGGCAGCTTGATCTGATTACGCCGGTCACGATGCAGGAGATCACGGTCCTGGCGGAGAAGGCGCAGGTGCCGATCAGCGAGGTCCTGAAGGCCGCGAAGATCAGCAGGCTGGAAGACATGACCGCACCGTGCGCGGAGAAAATGAAGGCAACGCTGAAGCGCACGATCACGAAGAGAGCCAGGGAGGCGAAGAATGGAACTGCGGGGCAGACTGCATAACGTGACGACGGACGTGATGACCGGCGCGCGGTACCTGGCCCTGGACATCGGGCCTATCCCTTCGGGGATAGGCTCCCTCCACGGGAAGGATCTGGACATAATCCTGAAGCTGCACAGGGAGAAGAGAAGCCTAAACGCGAACGCGTACTACTGGAAACTGGTCGAGAAGATCTCCGACCTGCTGGGGGCATCCCGGCCGTTTGTCCATAATATGCTTCTGCGGGATTACGGTACGCTGGAAGTGGTGGCAGGGTCAAACGTGAGTGTGTTCCTTCCGGACAGCCCGGAAGCGGACCTTCTGGCCCTGGAGAGTGCGGACTACCATTTGAAGCCGACGAGCTGCAGCAAACTGATGGACGGGAAACTGTATCGAGAATACCTGCAGATCAAGGGCAGCCGCCGGTACGACACAAAAGAGATGAGCGTGCTGATCAACGGGGCCGTAAGCGAGGCCCAGAGCATGGATATTGAAACGCTACCGCCAGATGAGCTGGCGAGAATGTGGGGGGACATCAATGAAGAGCATCATACAGACGAATGATGACCGCTGCTTTGACTGCCACGCGGCTATGGGGACGGAGACGCACCATATCTTCGGGGGACCGAACCGCTCTAAATGTGATGCCGATGGTCTGACCGTAAGAATGTGCCACGCCTGTCACGACAAGATCCATTTCGACAAGGACAAGAGCGGACCGATGATGAAGAGATACCACAAGCTCGGCCAGACGAAGTGGGAAGCATATTACGGACCGAAACTGGAGCAGGAGGGCAAGGACGTACGGAAGACTTTTATGGAAAGGTATGGGAAGAACTACTTATGAAGGACACATTTATCCTGCGTAAAGAGAACCGGGTGAGCGTTGAGCGGATGAGCAACGAAGATGCCGGCGCGCTGTTCAAGGCCATCCTGGCTCACGCAGACGGCGACGAGATCGACCTGGAAGATGCTGCCCTAACTGTGCAGGTCCTATACCCGCTGATCGCGTCACAGATCGACCGTGCGGATGCCGCGTACCAGGAAACGTGTGACAAAAGGGCAGAAGCTGGACGTGCCGGCGGTTTAGCAAAGGCAAGCAAAGCCAAGCAAAGCCAAGCAAATGATAGCAAAGTCTACCATAGTGAACCTGATAGTGAACCTGATATAGAAAGAAAGACTCCTACGGAGTCCAAAGAAAAGCGCAAGCGCTTTGTCCCGCCCACGGTCGAAGAGGTCCAGGCGTACGCCGACGAGAAGGGCCTGCGGGTGGACCCGGCACGGTTCGTGGCGTTTTACGAGAGCAAGAACTGGATGGTCGGTAAGAACAAGATGACGTCCTGGCACGCTGCTTTAAGCGGCTGGGCGGCACGTGACAAGAGCGAGAATCCGCCGAACAAGGGCAAACCGGCCAGAGACGATCCCGATGAAGCACCGGCAGGGAAGTACAGCGCGTTTATGAGCAGCCTTGACTACAGCAAACTGGCAGGAGGTAGAACATGAACCGAGTGAGTGAAAGACGTCAGGAACTGGGGATGACCCAGCAGGACCTGCTGAAACTGCTGAAGGAGACTGATCCGCGAATCGACATCGGCCTCCTGTCCAAAATCGAGACCGGCGTGTGCCTGCCGTCCTACGAGATCCTGACGGCCCTGGAAAGGCACTTGCAAGCCGCCCAGAGCGATCTGTTTGACGACATCGTTATATTCCGCGCCAAGAATACTAAAGCCCCTGTGGGGCGGATAACGGCCATCGTTGCGTGGGCGATCCCGGAGGGGAAGGCCAATGCCGTGAGACGCGAGGAACTGCCGAAGCTCTTTGGGGTGTGCGACCGGACCGCAAGAGAGTGGCTGGCCGAGGCAAGGCGCGACGGTCTGCTGATCAACAACGACCAGGACGGCCGCGGCTACTACCAGCCGACAACGCCGGAGGAAGTGATGCGAGGATACCGCCAGACGCATAACCGGACAATGAGTCAGCTCGTGCAGCAGAAGTACAGGAGAGCGAGGATGAAAGGATGAGCTATGTGAGTGACGCAGCCGTAGAGGCCATCGTATCAGAACTGCGAGTGACCAGGGAGAAACGCCGGGATATACAGCACATGACCCGCGACCAGCTCCAGCGGTATCTGGTGCATCTGTATCGGGCGGGATTTGAGGCTGGCGCGGACGCGATCCAGAAGCACCTGGCTGCATTGAGCCACGCGGAAGATGAGGGCGTGGAGGAAGTGACAGTGGGCTGGGAGGACGTGCTGGCCGTGATCGCAGACGTCAAGGGCATCGGTCCGAAACTGCTGGGCGAGATTGATAGTAAATTGCGGGAGGTGTACTGATGGTAGGATTAAAGATAGCGCTGGTGTGCGTGGTGATGATGGCGGATATGGTGGGCGGAAGGCCGGCCGCAGTAAATGTGCCGGAGCCGGTGGTGGAAACTGCCGCACCGACTGAAGCACCAACGACGCAGATCCCGACGCCGCCGGTACAGGAAGGCTTCCAGGCGTACTCGATCTATGGACGCGTGCCGCCTATTGAGTGGCAACGGTATCTGTACGACGAACTGGCGAGCAGGGGCAAGGCGTGGTATATGCCTTACGCGGTCTGCCAGATACAGCAGGAGTCGTGCTGGAATCAGTATAGCGACAACGGCAGGGACATCGGCCTGACGCAGCAGAAGGGCATTTATTGGGCGGACCGCGCCGCATATTGGGGCGTGCCTGGGGCGAGCATCTGGGACCCTTATGCCCAGATCCACGTTTACGCGTGCATGATGTGTTCGTACCTGGACGCAAGCGGCGGCGACGTCGGCTGGGCCTTGTCCGCATATTACCTGGGAGTGTGGGATTACAGCGACGTGTACGTGAACAATGTGATGGCGCATTGGTCGGCTTTGGAGGTGGTGAGATGATGCAGAAATATACTTGCACCTGTTGTGGCGCTCCGATAAATCGGAGCAAGATGAAATGCGAATACTGTGGAACCGAATATAAGTTGGAAAACGAAATCCCGGTCATTAGGATGGAAACATTCAGAAACCCGGTGAAAGAGTATACGGCGTGTATGCTTATCGATAAATACGATGCGGTTATTGGCGGCGAAGATTATATGAAGTTTGCGGTAGAACACCTTGCGAGGGAACTGTTGCCTGCGGTTATGGAAGGAATGTCTATTCGGACGATGCCTGAACCAAGTATGTGCGCGGCGAAACTTTACGGGCGAGTGAGAGTAGTTATTCCGAAAGACATTGAAGCATCAAGGGCGGCTTTGTCGGAGGTAGTGAGATGAGCGTTTTAGTCAAAGGGGTGGATATGCCGGAGAACTGCTGTATCTGCTGGTTTTCCTCGCACGATATGTGCTTGGTCTGCGGCAAAGACGCCGATGATTGGCTTGAGGAACGCCCGGAATACTGCCCGCTTGTCGAAATCCCAGACCACGGAGATTTGATTGACAGGGATGAACTAAAAGATAAGGCAGAGTTTATCGGTGATGCGTTTAGTGGACGAGGCGGGTTTTCCGTGTGGGGCGACGATGTGATAAATGCCCCTGTGGTTATCCCAGCAGAGAGGAGCAAAGATGAATGACCTTATCAGCAGACAGGCGGCGATTCGATGGGTAAAAACAGAATGCAACCCATACGGTAATCCAACGCTTGAGTTTGAAAGCGGCAAAAAGGTTATAGAGCATTTGGAGAAGATGCCGCCAGCTCCGCAATGGATTCCATGCAGTGAGAGATTGCCAGAGCCGAATGAAAAAGCAGATCATGTGTGGAGATATTACCTTGTCCAAAACGAATATGGCGACATGATGGTTGCCACATACAGAGGGAACCGCAAGGGTGAAAGTTGGTGGGAGCAAATGTATGTCTACAGGCCCACGGAAGATGCAATTGTTGCATGGATGCCCCTTCCAGAACCGTACAAGGAGGAAACCGATGAATGACCTTATCAGCAGACAGGCGGCACTTGCCGAAATCGACAAAAGCAGGGACGCACTTCTGTCGAGTGGAATGACGGGCGCGGAACACATTCTCGTCCACTACGGCAGACGAGTAATTGAGGAACAGCCGACAATCGACCCTGTAAAGCACGGGAAGTGGATATGCGTTAATGGCAAATACTACTGCTCTGAATGCGATGAGGAACAAGACTGGAAGACCTACTACTGTTCGGGGTGCGGAGCAAAGATGGACGGAGGAGAAGATGAGCGTACTGATTAAGGGGTTGAAGTTGCCAAAAGACAGAGCAATTAAGGTGGCAATTCGTGGTGACGATGGTATCGCAAGCGTCTATCTCGATGAGGGCAAGGCTGATTATTATAGCGTCATCGAACTACCCGACCACGGAGATTTGATTGACAGGGATGCGTATCTCGACAAACTACGCACAGTAGAGGACGATGGCGTGTGGATGTATGCCGCCGCCGCATCCGTCAGCGTAATGCCTGCGGTTATCCATGCGGAGAGAAGCGAAGCAAGCATTTGTGACAACTGTGACGAGCGGAGCGATGCTGGGTGCAGTTGGTGCAAAAGGATGGAAAGGAGCGAAGATGACTGACCTTATCAGCAGACAGGCGGCGATTGATGCTTTCGGAGAAAGGCCGTTAGTGTGGGACGAATGGACGGATGAATTTGCTGTTGGTTTAAGGAATCAATACGATTACGATGTTGCGGCTATTAAGTCACTCCCGCCCGCACAGCAGTGGATTCCGTGCAGTGAAAGCCTGCCGGAAGACGACACTCTTGTGCTTGTCAATTACATCGATCATAGACCGGATGCAATGGATATATGGATTGGTTGGCACGAGATGGAAAACGTCTGGTATATAGACGGCGAAGAGCATAGCCGCGAACGTGGAAACGAGGTAATCGCGTGGATGCCACTGCCCGAACCATACAAAAAGGAGAGCGAAGATGAGACTCATTGACGCAGATGCGCTGATTGATGAAATCAAGTACATAACGGGGCAAGATACCATAATGTGGTTCGATGACAAAAAAATTAAGCGAAAGCAAGCGGTCAATATGGCGGCTTTCATCGAACGGATGCCTACCATCGACCCTGTGAAGCACGGGGAGTGGATGGAGCAAAAGGTGACGCACGAGGACAATAGAAGGTCAACGATAATAGCAGATTGGCAGAGCGCTAAATGCTAAAACTGTGGGAAGTACCACACTACACCGTATTTGTACTGCTTTAACAATTACAACTACTGCCCGAACTGCGGGGCAAAAAACGGAGGGGAAGATGACGGACCTGTCTAAATGGTTGGATGAGATCGAGACCGCCCTGGTCCGGGCGGAAACGGCAAAGAAGGATCTGGACCTGCTCGTAGTGATGCGGGCGGTGAGAGAGATATTAGAGCATGAAGTGAGAAAGGAGAAGGAATGGGATTCACAGGAACGACGGTAGGACAGTGCAAGTATCTTCTGGAGATGCTTGCCGGCGCGGTGGAAGTCAAGGACCAGGCGGCGTATAACGAGGCGGTGGCAGGGCTGAAGAACCTTCAGTTTCTGTTCAGCCAGTCTCTGGCCAGGGAGAATATGTGGGAGAAGCGCCTGAAAGAAGCGATGAAACTTGGGGATGCTGCTTTTTTCAAAGTGATCTTCCCTGAACTTGAAGAGGCGGACCGGATCGGCGCGGAGAACTATTTCGCGGAGATGGGAGAGGACTGAAATGGCACGGCGTCGCAGACCGATGGTGAACAGGCGGAAAGAATGGGCTTGCCCTTATTTCAAGTGGGACGGCCCGGATTTCGTCTGCTGCATTGCCGGACAGCCGACGTTCCCAAACCGAACGTACGCCAACGACTACATGAACCAGCACTGTGCCGACGTCAAGGGCTGGTGTACCTGCTCACTGGCACAGTCCTGGAATATCTACAACGAAATGGTGGGGTGGATGGATGACGAAAACAGAACAGATTAAGGTCCTGACGAACAAGCTGGACTATATGGAAGATCGGGCCAAAAAGGCCGAGATGAAGGTGGCGGAGATGGCCGCCGGCATCGAGGAACTGAAACTGGCCTCGCAGATCCTCCTGCGGAAGGTGGCGATGAAGTACGGCGGACCGGAGCGGGTGATCGAGATCCCGCGGGAAGACAGCGTCTTTGACTATGAGGCAGAGGTCACGCTGGACGATGACAGAAACATGATCGTAGTGACCCTGAAGCAGCCGTGATGTAGGGCGGATTCGACGGCCTCCTGTGCTACCATTGGTACAGGAGGCTTTTTGTATGGCGAAGTCCAAGTATGAGACGAATGTGGCGCCATACCTGGACAGGATAAAGCTCTGGGTGGCCAAGGGTGCCACGAATACAGAGGTGGCGGAGAAGCTGGGTATTACCAGGGAATCCCTGAATCAGTACCGAAGAAAATACGCTGACGTCGCTGACGCTTTAGAGATTCCCAGGGGGGCTGTCGACGATGAAGTGGAGGCCGCCCTATACAAGCGCTGCAAGGGCTACGACTACGAAGAGGTCACGAAGTGGCAGACCATAGGCCCCGGCGGGAAGATCATCTGGCTGGAGAAGCGGACCACAAAGCACCTGCCGCCTGATCCGTCCAGCATCCAGTTCTGGCTGACCAACAGGCGGAAGCCGGAGTGGAAGCGGATGCCGGATACCGTGACGGAAGAGGCAGGAGACGAACGCGGCGTGATCCTGATGCCGGAGGTCAAGGATGAGTAAGGTCATCTGGAAGCCGCAGCCACGGCAGGCCATCTTCATGAGCCGGCCGGAGTATGAGTGCTTGTTCGGCGGAGCTGCAGGCGGCGGAAAGAGCGACGCGCTGGTGATCGAAGCATTGAGGCAGATCAAGAAGCCCTGGTATAAAGGACTGATCCTGCGAAAGACGTATCCCCAGCTCGCGGAACTGATCGACAAGAGCCTGAATTACTATCCGCGTGCCATACCCGGCGCAAGGTACAACGCGTCCAGCCATACGTGGCGGTTCCCTTCCGGGGCCAAGGTCGTGTTTGGTAGTATGCAGCACGCAAAGGACCGGCTGAACTACCAGGGCCAGGCGTACGACTACATAGCGTTTGACGAGCTGACCCATTTCACCTACGAGGAGTACAGTTATCTGTTCTCCCGGAACCGCCCGAACGGCCCCGATACGCGTGTGTATATCCGAGCAACGGCGAACCCAGGCGGCGTGGGTCACGGATGGGTGAAGGAACGGTTCATCACGGCTGCGCCGGCCATGACGCCCATTGAGGAAACCGTGACCTGGAGGATGCCAGATGGCACAGAGCAGGAGCGGAAGCAGACGCGAATCTTCATCCCGTCGCTGGTGTGGGATAATCCAGCCCTCCTGCAAAACGACCCGGAATACGTCCAGCGGCTGGCGTCGATGCCTGAAGCAGAACGGAACGCGCTGCTGTACGGTGACTGGAACACGTTCTCCGGCCAGGTCTTTACCGAGTGGCGGAACGACCCAGCACATTATGAGGACCGCCAGTGGACGCACGTTATCAAGCCGTTTAAGGTCCCGAAGGACTGGAAGGTCTGGTGCGGTCTGGACTGGGGCTACAGCAGACCGTTCTCCGTCGGCTGGTACGCGGTGGACTTTGAGAGACGCCTATACCGCATACGCGAATACTACGGCTGCACCGGCACTCCGAACCAGGGCGTCAAGATGGAACCGGCCGAGGTGGCGCGCAGGATCAAAGAAATAGAGGCGGACGACCCGAACCTGAAGGGCAGGCAGATATACCGCGTGGGTGATCCGGCCATCTGGGGCAGCGACGGAACCGAGAGCATCGGAGCGCTGATGGAGCGGGAACGCGTGTACTTTGAGAAAGGCGACCACGCCAGAATAGACGGGAAGATGCAGATCCATCACCGGCTGGCGTTTGACGAGGAAGGCAAGCCGATGCTGTACGTGTTCGACACGTGCAAGCACTTCATACGGACGGTCCCGAACCTGGTCTACGACGAGAGCAACGTCGAGGACATCGACACGGACGGAGAGGACCACATCTACGACGAGCTGCGCTACGTGGCGATGCGGAATCCTATCAGTCCGAGACCGAGCAGGAAGCCGGAACCGAAGCCGTATAACCCGCTGGACGATGACACGCCGGCATACGATCCATACGAGTGGTACAGGAGGTATTGATGAAGATCAAACAGGGAGACGCATACGACATTCACATCAAGCTCACGGACGGTGAGGGGTCCCTGGTATCCGTTGACAACAGCGCGGAACTGGTCGAGTTCATGCTGGGGCGGCTGCGGAAGACCTGTCCCGGCGAAGTTGAGGAAACCACCACCAAACAGTGGACGGGGGAGGGAACCTTCGTTCTTTTAACGACGGAAGAATATCCGGCAAATCCGGCAGTGACGGGAACCGGAATCGAAAACAAGTTTTCCGCCGGGGACGTAGTGGACGTTATCCTTGATGATCCGTCGTCCGTACCGTATAAGACGCGGTCACTGTGGAGTCTTAAAGTAGTCGGGGAATATTACGACGACGGCAGGGACGCGAATTATGTTGTATTCAGCACCGAAGCGATTGGTGCCTTTGGTTCCTATGCTTCGTTTACCCAGAATATGACCATCAGATCGACGGAGTATGTACTGCCGCTTTCCCAGCAGGAGACGTTCTCCCTGGAAGGTGTGGTGCCGTTTGAGGCACGGGTCAAGTTCGCTGACAGTCAGGTCGTTGGCACATCGCTTGGCGCGGTAGTGGTCGAGCATTCAATGAGTCGGGAGGTACTGTGATGCGTCAGGTATCGGGATCTGTCAGATTAACCCCGCAGGTGACGGGATCGGTCGGTGCGAGGAATAGGTCTGCCGGCAGCGCGTCTATGCCGCAGTCCGTTCTTCCGCTGCCTAACATCACTATCGGCACGGTGGAGACGCTGCCGGCCGGGTCTGATGCAACGGCGACGATGACCGGGACGCAGAAGGACCCGGTTCTGAATCTGGGACTTCCGCAGGGTGCGGTGGGCGAGACCGGACCTGCCGGCCCTCGTGGAGAGAGAGGACTGCCGGGGGAACGGGGGCCTGCGGGAGATCCCGGACCGCGCGGCGAGCGCGGCGTAGCCGGACCCCAGGGACCCCAGGGACCCCGGGGCGAAAGGGGCGACCGCGGGCCTACGGGTTTGACCGGGTCCCAGGGACCGCAGGGCGTTCCGGGTGAGCGCGGACCGGCCGGAGCGACCGGGGCCCCGGGTCCTGAAGGCCAGCGGGGGCCTGAAGGCCAGCGAGGCCCTACGGGAGAAGCCGCCGGCTTTGGCACTCCTGCTGCTTCGGCTTCCACGCTGCTGCCGACTGACTCCGCTACGGC
>JAEEGL014736055.1_pt1 | contig 19737 bp, 21 predicted proteins | sample 9134231 | NCBI WGS metagenome assembly JAEEGL01 (sample SAMN16246548, study PRJNA631951) | gut metagenome | biome: gut microbiome; feature: rumen; material: fiber-attached | host: Bos | place: Iran: Karaj | collected 2018-10 | reverse complement strand
TGTAGTTCAATAACAGCATTATTTTGTAAGTTCGTAACTTCTGTATCCCATGCTAAATAATTATTATTTTCATCCTTTTCTCCACCTTTATAAATTGTATTATATAAAGATATTTCAAGATAATTATCTATTTCATATTCATCAGCTGCTTCTACAAACTTTTCTTCTCTTTCTGGTGACATACTTACTACATTATCTATTTCTAGTTTAGCAGTACCATTTGCAAATTCAACATTTGATATTGCTCCATTTGTTACTCTATCAGCATTAGGTCTTACCTCATTATCTACTGGTGCAAAATTAGCTCCTAGTGCAGAACTTCCGCCAGTCATATTAAATGTATATACACCAGGCTCATTTTCTCTTACAAATTCATTTCCTTGATTTCTTAATCCAATTAATTGATAACCTGTATCAGGAATGATTTTAATTGTTACTCTTGCACCAGTTGGGAAGAATGTGTATCCAAATTGAGAACGATCACCAATAGGATATTCTTCTTTCTTTTCACCATCAACCCAATCAAACAATCTATTAGCAGCTTTAAATTCATTAACTGATGTATAAGTTACACCATTATACTCTGCTTTTACAAATTCTATTTTTCCGTATGGAATTCTATCACTTGCTTCATCAACATCACCATCTTTTGAATAATTCCATCCAAATCCTCCAGTTATTTGATGTTCTCTATCTAAGTGAACAGCATTAATTACAATATTATATGTATCTCTTACTGGAATATTTTCTATATCAAATGATATACATAACATATCTCTATAAAAGTTTGCGGCCATTGTCTCCGGTGTATTTGGTACCCTATCAGTATAATTATCACCATTAATTGTCATTGATTGAATGTATTCACTAGGATTAGTATGCATGTGAAGGGTTACTGTATCATTAGTATAATTATATTCCATTTGAATAGCATTGGTTGTTCTTCCTTGAACAATTTTATCATTTTCTCTTGTGAATGTTAAATTAGCACCATCTAAGAAAATCATTTCTGCATCACCAAAGGCAAATGTAAAATGACTAGCTTCATCTGATAATTCATGCCACTCTAAATCTTCACCATTAATTGTAATATTTAAATTACTTGTAATGTGTCCACTTGCTACTGGTTCTGGTCCATCTACCATCATAGTACCAAATTGTTCAAATTCATTATCCCAGTCATCATTATAGTTAGTAAGTGTTAAAGTAAATATGTATTCATCACCAACAACATCTGCTGATGCATTAGGGTTTGGTCTTGAATCATATCTTCCATAATCATCAAAACCACCTGGTGTTTCCACTCTTGGAAATGAATTATCTTTTTTACCAGCTAAAATAACAATGGTATAAGTGTTTTCATCTCCAGTTAAATATTCATGGATATCTTCGTTAGTGCTTGCTTCCCATTCTACCCCATTAATTTTTACACTAGTAACAGGATAACCATTTGCATCAAAGTCAAATCTAAGTCGATGTCCTCCTGTACCGTGATTGTGTATTTCTAATGCACATACATTTGTGAATAGAAACATAATTGTAAATAAGAATGTAATAAATAAATATTTTCTTGTTTTCATAAAACCTCTACTTTCACTTTTAATTTTATATTTATATATATAAAAAAGAAAAGTACTAAAAAAGGACTAATTAGTCCTATCATAGTACTTTTCCTTTAGCTCTTTCTTTTTCATTCCTGTTTTCTTATACACGGAAGCCACGTGATTACGTATAGTATTAATAGATAAGTATAACTCATCAGCCATCTCTTGATTATTTCTGTCAAGTACAAGTAAACCTAGTACTTTTTCCTCTTGACTTGAAAGTTTATATTTGATAGACAGTTCTTTAATTATATCGTTTTCTGATACTTTATTATTTTGAAAATATAATAAGAAATATAAAATAATTACTAAAGATAAAGCAATACTAATTACAATTATTAATACTATATAATTATTAATTAATTTATCTTCGAATAAAACCATTAAGGCTTCCATTATCCTACTATACATTAATCCAAATGCTGCTACAAAAGCATAATTCTTTTTCTTATCAACTACATTTACAAATGTAATAGTTCTAAATAATACAAAGAAAGCAACAAATGAATAAGATAGTCCAGCAATTATTTTAATTGAATATCCGTCTTTTAATAATATTATTGCAAGAAGTGAAAATACAAAACTTATAATTGTCATTATTTCAAATAAATTCTTTTTATAATCAACTAATATACCTGCAATTAATAATCCTAAACAATACCATATTCTAGAATCTCCATAACCACCTGATATATTAATTGTTTCTATTGCGATTGCATCAGTAGATAAAGCTGATAATAAACTCATTGCAAGAACAATAATAGTTATTCTAATAAAATAATTTCTTACACTCTTTGTACATTCTTCTTTTTCAATTTTAACTAATGTCGTTTTTCTTATAATTATAAATAAATTGATTAATATTATTGGTATATAAATTATTAATGATTTAATTGATGAATAAAATGTTTCTGGAAGAAGTACTATTAAATATGTACCAATACTTCCTAATCCATAACCAATTGCAAATACACGTCCGCGATATTCTTTTAAAGTTTCATTTGCAAGTAAAGAAAAATGATATCCGGCTCCAAAACCCGCTGTTCCAAATAGACAAGTTAGACATAAACATATACTCATTACATATTTATTATTTGTTGCAAAAAAGCTTATTGAAGCTACAATTGATAGTAACATAAAAATAATATAAAACATTTTCATGTTCTTATTACTTCGATATAATAAACCAAATAAAGCTATACCTATAGCCATAGATAGACTTCCAAATAATAATTCTGCAGTATTTACAAAATCAGTACTTGCATAATTAGTTAAGGCTTGTTCTTGTGATAAATATAATGAACTACACCAAAAGAAACCTATGGCAAGTATTAAAATCATTTTTAAATTGTTTCTATTAAACATAAAACTTCCTTAGTAGTTATTATAATGAATAATTATTTAGATGTCTATTATTAGACAAAAAAAGATTAATATTACTTAATCTTTTTTAACAATTTATCATTATCTTTTTTCTTATTTATTAATTCTAAATAATTATTATATACTGATTCAATAGTATCATCCCAATTCTTATATAAATCTCTATAACAATTGTTGCTTACATCATTAAGTAATTTATCATTATGCATAATATTAATTATGTAATTAGCATATTTTTCAATATTATTAGGAGCAATAAAACCATTTACGTTATTAGTTACAGTTGCGGTTGTTGCTGCTCCCTCTATAAATAATACTGGTGTATGTTGTGATGCTGCTTCAATTTGGACAATACTAGATGAATCATAAAGAGATGGAAATAAGAATAAATCACTTCTTGCATATAAACTAGCAAGTAACTTACGATCAGTTATTTTACCACACATAATGATATTGTCTTCTAAATTATATTTCTTTATTACCTTCTTTAATTCTTCTTCATCTTGTCCTGATCCTACAAATAACATTTTAAATTTTAAATTAGGATCTTTTTCTTTTACTAGTTTTAAGGCATCTACTATAAAGAAGATATTTTTTAAAGCATTGATTCTTCCTACAAAGATAAATACTTTTTCATCTGATAAATTATATATTTTATTAATATATTTATTACTACTAGGTAAATCACTATTATTAATTGGTTTCATTTCTGTTGCATTATTCATTACTTTGGGTAATTCTTTATATCCATAATCTTCATAAAAGATTCTTGCCACTTCAGAGTTAACTGCCCAACATTCATCACATTTATTAAAATTACTAATTAAGGGCTTTAATAATTGATTTGCAAGAGTTTCAGTTTTAACTGCACGAAGTAAATCTCTTTTATATTGACTATGCATCGTACCTACTAAAGGAATATTATTATCTATTGCATATTTAATACCTGCTTCTCCTACTGTAAAAGGTGAATGAATATGAACTAAATCTAAATTATATTGTTTAAGTTCTTTTTGGAATTTAATATCCATCTTTGGTATTGGAAGTGTATAATCCAAAAAAGGCACTTTAAGTGATATACATCTTACTACTTTATAGTTAAATTTAGAATCATCATACTCATGTCCAACAAATTTAGGTGCAAATACTATTACATTACAGTATTTAGATAGTCTTTTAGCATAATTATCTACAACCATTACGACTCCATCAGTCATTGGAAAGAAAACATCTACAAATAAACCTATTGTTAATTTATTATTATCCATATATTCACCCACAAAATATTATATCATACAATATATCATAAAAAAGATTAACTATATAAGTTAATCCATAAGTAATAACATACTCATTACTAAAATAAGTGTAATAACTTGTTCAGCAACTACTGCTGATATAGCAATCGAATTTTTAGTATTACCAAAAGTTTCATTACCATAAGTACTTTCTACTAAAAGAATAGCAAATAATAATCTAGTTAATTTACCGTAAGGCCATAATCCAGCACCTTTTTTACATCCTATGTAATTATCTACTTCGATAATATCATTAACGATGTCTTTAGAGTCTTTATCAACGAATATTAATGTTGCGAGTACTGTTAAAACAAATTTATCTTCAATATTCTTACGATGTTTTTTTAATAAAGAATATATTTCAAGTATCTTTTTAGTCTTTTCTTCTTGTTCTTTATCAGATAATACTAAAATATTAGCCATAGCTTGACAAGCATCTTTAGAATGTTTTATATCCTTTTTTAATTCTAAATAGCATTCTTCAGATTCATCTACTATATTCTTTTCATTTTTATCTGATAGTGCAAGTAACATTGTAAATGGAATATCATCTTCACTAGTTAATATTGGATGTTTTTTATTCATTAAATTGAAGATTCTTTTTTCTTTTTCAATATATTTATTATCATTTATTTTTCCATTATAATCACTTAATATCATTGAAGTTAAAATACTATATAATGAACTGATTTTTCTTTTTTCTTTTAACTTTTTAGAATAATTATTTACTTTCTTAAAATAATCTTCTGGTTTACTATGCATTGCCATTTTACTAGCAACAATTAAAGATATAAAACGATAATCCGAAAATATATTAGTATTATCTCTAATAATGTTTTGCGAATCTACTAATTTATTTATATCAATAGGTTTATCAATATCTGCATACAAAAAACTAGTTAATAAGCATGTTGCTTCATCTTCAAATCTAAATCCTGCACGCATTTTCTTTTTGTTTTCTAAAAATAAGTCTACTTTGCTTTTTAATTCTCTTTTCATAAATCTCCTTATTATTACAATATTGATTATAAATGAAAACTAAATTTTTTTAAATAATTTAAATTAATAATTATTAAAATAATGTAAAGAAAAAACTTATTAATTAAAATAAGTTTATTTTTTTAAATATCTTTTAATAGCTACATCCATTTCTCTATTAAAGTAAATATCTCTTGGATCATTAGATGTTTCTATTATTCTTCTTTGAAGATCTGGAAAAGTCATTAATTCAAGATGAAAATTACCTTCGATCTCTCTTTCAGACAATTTTATATTATTATTGTTAATTCCTTTAAAGTGACCATAATAGAAATATGTTTTAATAAGTCTATTTTCAATAGTATTATGTCTTGTATGATATTGTTTTTGATAATATTCAAGTAAAAATAATTCTTTTAATTCAGATAGATTATATTCTATTCCAGTTTCTTCACTTAATTCACGAATAATGGCATCTTCTTTAGTTTCACCTAAATCTAATTTGCCACCTGGAAGTAATACTGCTGTTCCATAATTAGATACAAGTATTTTATCATTATGAATAAGTAGTGCTCTAACCTTTGTTTTTCTACTATCTATTTCATAATCTTCTAAATCAAAATCATTAATTATCAAATTATCCATAATACCCTCATTTGAGTCTTGATTATATCATATTTTAATAAATATTTCAATTATAAAAAAAAGAGTAGACTATTCTACTCTTTAACATCCACCTTCAGTACATGTATTTGATTTATTAAAGAACTTAGTAAATTGTTCTTCTTGATCTTTTAAAACTTCTTCTGATAATTCATCTGTTGCTTTAACAAGTTTATCACTACGAAGTGATACATATCTAGTACATTTACCATTTTCAAAATAGAAATGATCTCCACCATATACTTTTTTAATACCATCACCAACTGGATATTCTACGCCATCTTTCATTACAGTATAATCTTGAATAAAGTCATATACGGCAGTATAAAGTACTTTATATCCTGCTTCTTCTTCTCTTGTTTTAGTAACTTTAGTTACTTTTCCATCAGCAACTTCGATATCATATAAATCTCTTAATATTTCATTATGATTATCATCCCAGAAATCTACATAATAAATCTTATCAATTCCTTCTTTTTTGGCTACTTCAATCATTTTTTCAAGTCCTGATCTACACCATGGACACATTGGATCACCAACATATAAATAGAATGTTTCTTTATTATTAATCATTTCAGCTATCTTATCGATAGATACTTTCTCATAAGGATTATTTTCATTAATATTTAAATCTCTATATTTAATATCGCCTTTTAATGTTTTACCATTAAGAGCTTCATATTCTTCTTTAAATTCCTTTCCATAATTTTTACCACATCCTGTTAAAGTAACAAGAGTAAGTAATGCAACAAATGCAAATAATAATTTTTTCATGTTTTCTCCTCCTACTAACTAATCTTAATATAAAATATTTATAAATAAAATAACTTATACGTTGAATTAACTAAACTTGTGGTTGAATTACTTAATTATTTTAACTTTATCTTTACTCTTATATAATGAATCAATATAATTAATACGGTCTTTTAATTCCATTTCACCATTCATATTCAATTTATCACATAGACTTGGTATATCTTCTTTAATTTTATTTAAAAAATAAATGATTCTTTCTGGTTCCGTATTAAATAAATTATTAATTAAAAAGTAATAATATGACATATTAATAAATTCGTCAAAGAAAGCGTCATCATCATAATCTAAATAATCTGTATCATAATACCATTTGATAATATCATTATATAAATTCATAATATCTTTATATTCTTGATTAACATATTTAGATTCCATAATTTCATCTAAATTATTATCAATTACATCTTGAAGTAAATAATCATTTTCATCAATAAATTCATATATAAAATCTTCTTTTATTTCACTATCATTATATTTACGCATAATATTATGTAAGAATTTGTATAATTCATATAATCTATCATAATCCCAATCATAATTATGTAATATAAAAGCATAATCTAAATAATGTAATAAATTGTTTTTTTTCATAGATATTAATAAATTAAATATAGAATTGAAAACAGTATCATCAACTTCATAAAAAGCTTTTGGGGTCATAATAAAACCATATCGATAATATACTAAATTCTTATCTGCATCTAAATAAAAGTCTACAATATGATTAAATACATTAATAACATCATCTAAATCGTTATTATCTATTTCTATTCCATTCTTTTTTAATTTTCTTATTAATAAACTTCTTTCTAATTTGTTCATAAAGCCTCTATGTAATTATTTTTTTATTTTGACCTTTACTTATAATATAAATTATTCTATTTACAAAATTACCATCTAATACTTCTATTCCATGTAATTCAAGATCTTCGGTAACAGTATTAAAATTATTAATATAGTTATTACAAATATCATTATATTCATTCATTTTATTATAAATATGACAATAGCATAAAATAACATAAACTAGTCTTTTAAGTAGTATCTTGTTACCAATATAAATCATATCAATATCTTCATTAATCATTTTTATTAAATAAGCTGCATGATATGTAGCAATCTTTGTATCATTATCTAGTAATTTTAGATATTCTTTTTTACCATTATTTAATATTTCAAAAATAATACTTCGATAATAATGTGTTAATAAATCTATTTTATGTTCTAACGAATCAGAAGATAAATAATTAATAAAAGTGGTTAGTGATTCCATACTAGATATATAATCAAGTAATGAATCATTTAATAAATAATTATTATTTGTTTCTATAATTTTATTTAATGATACGATAATAGAATCTTTATTCTTTTTTATATTTCTAGTTGCTTTATAATGTGAACTATATAAATATATTTTATTATAATATTCATTTATTAAATTAGTATTCATAATAACCCCTAACTAGTGACATATTATAACAAAATATATATTTTTTGACAATAAAAACCATGTATTACATGGTTTATTTATTAATTACTTTATTTAGTCTATCAGTATATCTAATTGGTGTTAATTTCTTTATTTTACCTCTTCTATCTATTTCTACTTCAGGAATATAGATTCCTGTCATTAACTCAATATAATCAGCTACTAATCTTCGGTGACAAAAATCATAGATTGGTTCATGACATAAAAGAATAATATCATTGCCATATATTTCGTTTAATCTATCTATTACTTCAATAATATCAATGTCTTTTAATCTGTTTTCATAATATGATTCAATATAATCATCTTCAATTTTTCTTCTAAAAGCTAGATATTCATCTTCTTTAGTTGGATCTTCTTTTAATTTCATTAATTCTTTATAAGCTTCACTATAAGGAATATAAGTAACAAGTTTAGGAGCAAGTTTTTTAAATGATGGACCAGTAAAACCCCACGCTTTACCTCCGTCTCCAGTAATGGATACCATATTGCCATCTTTTACACTACTATATGATCCAGTTCCAAGTATTATTTTATTTATATCCATAAACCCTCCTATTATTATTTTAAAATAAAAAGTACTATGTTAATTATAACATAATACTTTTATTTAATTAGTCTCTTGACATTATCTTTAAATTCATCACTTATTTCACGTACATCAAACATATTATCAAGTTTAAGAGAAGCAAGGCATGCCATAAAATCATCAGTCAAATCTTTACCTTGAATATCTAAGTCTTCTGGTGTACCAAAATAGATATCTTCTTTATTTATTTTTAATACTCTTTTTGCAAAATCAGGATCACATGTATGACCATAACCATCATTCCAATTTTCGGTAACAGACATTGTCTCTAATATTCTAAATAATATTCTTCTTAAGAATTCTACATGACAACTTGTTTTATATAAAGTTTGTAAATTAGTTCTTTCTCCATGTTTTTTAGCATTAACAACAATATTAATTATTTCTTCATATTTTTCTGATAGCTCAAAAGTATTTAAATTAATATTATATCCATTACGTTCTAAGGCATTAATAATACTTACTAAGATAATTGCTCTATTAAGTACTTGTTTTTTACTAGTAAACCATGGATAAGAAAGCATTGAATGAATAGTAATGAACTTTGGCCTCTTAACTCTTTCATATGACTCATAACAAAGAGGAGATCCTACTGAGTATGCAGGAATATTTAAATGACCACCTGCAAGCGTTCTTTTAAGTTCATATTCATGTTTATATCCCGCTTTAACATGTGCTAGTTCTTTAATTAAATTTAAGAAGTTAGCATAACCATCTTCATCAAAATTAATTAGGTCTTCAACGGCATCTTTATAAGGGATACCAGCAAAACTATATTCACCTGTAACGCTTGCAAGTTCATGAAATATATCTCCATTAATTTGCGGATTACTTTTTAGTAAATTATATATTTCATATAAATTATTAAATTTTGTTAAATATAGAGTATATTCTTCTTTACCTACTTTTATTTTTTCAGGTTCATAATAATGTTCTGGATAATTTTCGTAATTCTTATTTCCCATTATCTTTTACCTGTTTTAATTGCTTGATTACAAGTATAAACTAACTTTTTAGCAAGTTCTTCTTTAGTATAACCTGATAATGGTTTATCTATATCATTAACATCATCTAGATTATACATTCTTTCCAAATTCTTTATAATAAATTCTAGATAATCATTATCTTTTACTTGAACAAATTTTTCTCTTAATACTTGTTCAAGCGTTTTACTATTATGTGATACATATTTAGCAATAGCTGATGCATCTCTTGTTGTTACAATACCAGGTGCAGAATAATAATTATTCTTCTTTGCATAATCATCACAAATTTTTCTAAATTTAATAAATAAGTCATACCAATCATCTAAATTTGTAAAAATTGTTTTTTCTACTTGATTATCATAATGGAATCTTTTTGGAGTCATACGTTCTTGTACAGCTTCATCAATTTTACCACGAGATGAATACAAATTGTTTTCACCATCACCTGGAGTATTACCAGCACTAATCATTCTAAAATTAGGATTAATAGGTACACTCATATCTTCAGCAAAGGTAACGAATCTTTTTTCATCAGGTTTTTCAAGCACATCAAGTAATCCTGAATAAAGTTCATTTAATACTACTTGCGTATCTGTATTGCCATTATCAAATTCATCAAGAGATAACATTTTACCATAAACAAGAGCAACAAAAGCTTGTGTAGCACGGAATCTTCCATGTGGATCATTATAGGCCATAACACTATATTTGTCTGTTATTTTACCGTTTTCTACTAAATCAATACCAAGTATTTTAGCTACTTGTTTAATTACATAACTTTTACCACATCCAGAAGGACCCCATAAATATACCCAGTCTCCTTCTATTACACAACGTACTACTTCTTCTGTCATTTCATGGAATATTTCTCCATTATCTTTCATTTCTTTCATACGTTTTTCTGCATATTTCATTCTTTCATCAAAAGGAATTGATTCGTCAAAAACGGAAATAATTTTACTATCGATATTATCTGGAAGTACTACTTGACTATTCATAGGAACAACAAGTCGATCATTACCAGGAATATAAATACCTGGGGTCTCAACTGGTGCAACTAATGTTGGTTCACCAGTAAGTCTAATTGATGATAATAATTCTCTAACCTTCGCTTCTCCTCCTGCTTCTTGAATAAGTTGTCTTACTTTTGGATCATTTTCTACATAATCTTTTAATGTTTGTACTGATTCATTAGTTTTAGATTGAATACGTAATAATTCATCAGTTGTTGTACGAGATAAACTAGAAGCCATTAATTTAATTTCATTAATCTTCTTTTGAGCATCTAATAATATTTGATTAAATACTTGATCACTACTGTTCTTTAATTGTTTTTCAATTTCAATTAAATATTCATCTAGTTTAGCAATTAAAGCATCCTTTTCTTTATCAATAAAACCTTGTAATTCTTCAATACCTTTTTTAGTAATAGTATCAACATCTTTTTGATAATTATTTACTCTATTTTGTAAATTTTCTAACTTACTAATCAAGTTTTGTGCTTTTCTTGCTTCTGCAGCAATTAGAGATAAAGTCTTTTCATCTACTGCATAGACACCTACTCTTCTTTTAGCATTTTCTAATGATTCTTTAGATAATGTTTCTAAATCATCACATCTAAATACTTTACCAATAAATGATATTATTTCACTCTTTAAGATAGCTTGATTTTGACAAAAAGGTGCTACATCAATTGCATAGTTAAAGATTGCATCTATTGTTTCATCATCATAATCATCATTTGCAATTATATTAATAATATCTACATAATCTCTTTTATTATCAAAAAGAGCAAAAAACTTATCATTAAAGATTACATTTAATTCAGCTATATTAGATATGAATAATTCTTTTAACATATCATAATCTTCTGTTTTAATACCAAAAGGAAAAATATAATTTACGTAACCTAATAAATCACCTAAATCAAAATCAGATATTCCATCTTCTTTTGTTACTATTTCTAATATTACTCTTTCTAAAAATTCATCTTCAAAGAAATCGTTATTTCTTTTTCTTAATTTAACTTCTGTAATATAATTTATTAAGTCTTTTTTCTCATTATTATTTAGTTTACTTGATCTAATTACTTTAATTAAATCATTAAATCTATTATCTCTATTTACTATTCCCATTAGTGTTTACCTCCTAATTTCTTTAATTTAATATCAGATAAGAAATCAGTGTTTTCTATTATAATATCTTTTCTGACAGGAATTAATCTTTCTCTTTCTATTTCTTTTACATTTTTAGCTTTTATGACATGATAGAAGTATCTACCATTTAATTTTTCTTGATATATGCCATTTCCTCTTGCATCTTTAAAACTTGATTCAATAATATAATATGGTTTTCTCATAAATCCAAAAGTTACTTTTCTTAATTCATCAAGAGTTAAGGCTATACCATATTTTGATACAGTACTATCTCTTTGAATTTTTGTTGTATAAAAGTCTCTTTTATGAAAATCATTATCATTAATATCTAAATAAATAACATGATTATTATAAATTGTAGTATTATCTTCTATTTGATTAGTATTACCTGAATAACCATAATAAGCTCTCCAAGGTAGTTTATAAAATGTTATTGGTCTTTCAGTAAACTCCATATCAATTAAGTTATATTCTTTTGGATCTTCTTTCTCTAAATTCCCAGTTTCAAATTTTAATACTTCTTCATTTCTCACTACTCTTTTAATATATGAAGCATTCTTATTATTTATAATAAAGTTATCATCAAATAATAAATCATTAAATGTACTAATAATATTTATATTATTATCATTAAAATTTATTTGCATAATAAATGGTTTATTAACACCACCCATATTACCTATAGATATAACATATTTGTTATCATCAACTTTATCATAATGAACAAGTAGATAAGTAAATAAATCATTTATTTTAGATTCTAAGATATAATTGGTACGATAACCTCGTATATTATCTGATAATTCAATATTTAAATTAGCAAATTCTCCAAATGATTTTATTTCATATCTAACGATATCAATAATACTTTTTATTTCATCACTTTCATATAGCAAACTACGATCATAACTATCGTTATTTATATAAAACTTAGTAATATCATTTTTAGTTAAAATATCACAGTTATCTAATATTTTTTTACTATAAGGATCGATACTTACTCTATCTACTTCAAAAGGATTATCTGTTAATCTTTTTTCCTTTTCTTGTTCATATACTTCTATTACCTTATGAACAAAAGTTTCAAAAAACTTATCTTTAATTGATAAGTTCATTATTTTTCCATTATCATATGATATTAATAATGCAGGAACAATAATTTGTTTATCATCACCAGATAGAGTTAAATCATAAAATTTAATAAATTCGATATTCTTTATACTATAAATATCTACTAGTACTGGATCCATTGTATTGTATACCATAACTAACTCCTACAAGTGCTATATTATACCATAAAAATCTCATTTTTTCAAGATATAACTTAAAAAGAAGCATGTTAATCTCTTTGTATTTTTCTTTATTTATAAGACATTATTTGTCATTTATACATTAATTAGTTATTTTATTATTTATGTATAATATATTATAATTATATTGAAAATAGAGGGATACTATGAATAAAGATTTAGGTATTAAAATTGCTTTCATCTTAGTAGGACTTTTTAGTGTATATCTACTTATAAGTGGCTTTTCAAGTAGTGAGACAACTAATACATCTAATAGTTCTGATGAAATTCTTGAAGAACAATTAACAGTTAACCCTACAAGTTTATCAATGATTGTTGGTGATACAAGTACTATTACAGCAACTATATTACCTGTTGATACAACAAATAAAAACTTATATTGGGAAACTGCTAATTCTAATATAGCAACTGTAGATGAAGGTAAAGTAACGGCTATTAATCCTGGTAAAACAGTAATTAAAGTAACAACAGAAAAAAGAAAGATAACAAGAATAATTAATGTAACAGTTTCTAATAAAGAGATACCTATTACTGAAATTATAACTGAACTTCATCATATTGATCTTGAAGTTGGTGATACTAAGAAAATAGAATATGAAATATATCCTAGTGATGCTACTAATAAAAAAGTATCATTTATAACAGGAGATAAAAATATTGCAGCCTTTAATAAAGAAGGCTTACTTGTTGGAGTTAGTGAAGGAGAAACGACAATAACACTTAAAAGCAGTAATGATGTAACAGCAACAGTAAATATAAAAGTAAAAAATAAAGATATACCTGTATCAAAAGTTACATTAAATAAAAAGAAATTAACTCTTGAAATTGGTAAAACTGAAACATTAACTCATAAAGTAATACCTACTAATGCAACAAATACTAATGTTACATGGACAAGTTCTAATAATAGTGTTGCAACTGTTTCAAATGGTAAAGTAACAGCTAAAAAAGCAGGAACATCGACAATTACTGTAAAAACAGATGATGGTGAGAAAACGGCAACTTGTAAAGTAACAGTTAATAATCCTAAACCACCAACCCAAAAACCTATTGTTCCATCTTCATATATAGATAAATATGAAAGCAATACTTTGAAATATTATCTTGTTAAGACTGAAGGATATTATTTAACATATATTTGGATGGAAGATCCATATAACCAAATAAGAAAATTAGAAGCTCATACTGCAGCTTATGGTAAAGTACTTAAAGATAGTGAAATAACAGGTAATTATCAGCATCTACGTATGAATGTTGGTGATATGATGCAAAATTATATAAACTATGGTATTATTCCTGTAAATAAAGGTGCGGTTGGTTATAATGGCAGTGGTTTCTATGCAAGTGGTTCTTGGGATCCGCCTGCAAAATATTATGATTATCACTCTAATAGTTGGTTATCTCTAATGGATGGTATAGTACTAAGATATTATCCAAACGATGGATTAACACAATCTGATATTATAGGAATAGCCGAAAATGGTGATTTAAAAGTATATGAAATGACATCTGACAGTTCTAAAAGAGAAGCAATATATAATGAAATAAAAAAAGATAAAGTAAAGAATACTTGGAGTTTCTTGCCATATCTTGTTAAAGATGGAAAAGTATATGATGATAGTATGATTAATTCTCATATGCGACAAGCAATATGCCAAGTTAATACTAATAATTATATAATGTTAACTACAATTTATTCTTATAATTATAATCAAATGTCAAACTTGTTTGTTTCTCTAGGTTGTAAAACAGCTCATAATCTTGATGGTGGAGGTTCTACTTCAATGTATATGAAAAAAGCTGGAGAAAGAACTCCAACGAAAGTAAAATGCTCTGAAAACTCAGGAAATAGATGTAGAGCAATTATCGAAGGAATATATTTTGTAGAAAAATAAAAAGACATATTTATGTCTTTTTTATTTTATTTCTTTTTTATATACCTTTTTATTATTACATATTTCTATTGCTGTTAACCAATCTTTAGGATAATGAATATCCAAAGGATTATTTTTAAAAATATTATTCAATTCATTCATCGTATTAATAATTAAAGGATATGATTCTTTACTATTAATATCAAGTGATAAATTAATATGCCTTGCTAAATGATAAATAATAAAAGGTTCATAAATATCAATAGCATCATTATTAAGATAATCCAGGTTTTTATATTCATTAAAATCAATATTCATTAATTCTTTATATACTCTTGATTCCATTGATTCATATTCACAATTAAATAACCAAGAATGAAATTCATCATCATGAATATGTTTATTTGTTAGACCACATTTAACACACTCTATTATCGGGTTAAAATATATATCTTGATCATTATATCCTTTTTGAATAACACAGAAAACATGATGATTACATCTTCTCATTCGTTCTTCTTTTTCTTTTTCTTTCATAAAAACCTATCTTATTACTTTTTCTTTAACATATTTACTATTTATCATTGAAAATACTCTATTAATTAAATAATTATCTTTAGAATTATCATCAAGTCCATTTAAAGTAAGATCATCAAAAATATAATTGTTGCTTTCATAAAACAAACTACAGTATTCATCAAATTTATCCATTATATTATTTAAATGACAATATGCTAAAACAGATGATATTATTTTAAAAGCATACTCTCCCTTAGTATTTATGCGCAAATGATAAAAATATGATGCTCTTGTTAAAACATCTTTTGTATTATTATCAATTAGATTATATTGATTACTAAAACCTTTCCATTTAGGTTCTTTCTTATATTTCATTTTTCTTAATTTTCTAAAATTATAATTATAATTCATACAAAATATTGTTTTATATCTTTCTTTAAGACATTCTCCATAATAATCCATATATACTTTAAAACTATTTTCATCATTTAATGATAAAGATTTTAGATTATTAATAATACTTTTATTTTTAGATAAATAACATAATATTGATTCATTTAATAATAAGTGATTATTACTATTAATAATATTATTTAATTCTCTTTTTATAATTATTTCATTTCTTTTGATAAAATCATATGATTTATTACCTGAACTAAATTCTAATAATTTATCATAATAATAATTAATCATTAAAGTGCTTTGCATATAATCACCTATTTAATCTTTTTCTTTTCATTACTATTAATTATTGATAATACTCTATCTATTAATATTTCATCATTTTCATGAATGGATACCCCGATAGGGTCTCTTATATCATTTAAATATAAATCTTCTAATGTATTATAAGGATTTTTCATAAAAATATTACATATAGCATCAAAATCATTCATACATTTATTTATATGACAATATGCAAGGACAATGTATATAATCTTTTCTACATCATATAACCTATATTGATATCTATTATAATTTTCATATAAATATCCAATACGATTATTTGCTTTAATAGTTGCTTCTTTTGTATCATTATCAAGTAATTTAATATAATTTGGATAATACTTACTATCTCTATTCTTATATGCATTTATTATATGTTGATAATAAGAAACTAAAGCTTCTATTCGTAATTCAATATTATCAGATAATTTATATAATCTTATTGATGCTACCCCATCATAAACTAAATAATCAAGATATGATTCTGTAAGTAAATAATCTAAATTATTATCAATTAATGAATCAATATGTTCTTTTATATATGGCATATACTTTTTTTGATTCATATAAGTTTTTTCAAGCTTACTATAATATTTTATTTTTTCAATGTAATAACTTTGTTTATTCATATTATTTACGTCTTTTATTACTTACTTCATTATTTATATATTGCGCAAAATTCTTTAAGCAATAATCTTTATTCTTCTCTTCTAATTGATAGAAAACATAAATACATAAGCGATATAAATTATCAAACTCTTTACGTTCATATTCTTCACCACGTTCATAGAAAGACGCTACCCAGTTATCTTGATTCTTATAAATACACATTGTTCCATCTGGACATGGTTTCTTATTTAAGAAATTGAATAAATATAATAATCCATTATCTTTAATTATTTTAATAAATGCTTCAAGTACTATTTGTTCTTCTCTTGTTAAATCATCGTATTGCATAAAAACCTCCTATTATCTATGACTTTTTGTTGTTTCAATAAAGTTTTCAAAATTATTTTTGTAATAAAGATAATAACCAATATAGTATTTCTTTACTTTTTCATTACTATAAATAAGATTAATATCTTCTTCATTACAATCAATTGATTTTAAGAAATTTACTAGTTCTTCATTAGTTACTTGTTCCATAACCCCTCCAATGACTTTATATTATAATATATAGTATTTTAAATATCAAATAAAAAAATCTATATTTAATATAGATTTTATTTATTATTTACTAAACTATTGTCTTCTACTTTTTCAAAGTTAAATGAACATTTTTCACTTTCCCATGCACACATAACATTGTTTTCCCATTTCATATAACCATGAGTATTATTATAGTTTAGATCAATTAGTGTATATCCGTTTTCTTCTTTAACTGTATAAGTTCCTTCACGTGATGCATCACCTTGTTTCATTACAAATTTTCCATCTTTTTGTAATTCAACAGTATAATCTAGAGAACCTACTTTATACTTCCATAAACCTAAATAAGCTTTCTTAGATCCACATGCAGTTAAAACTAAAGTCATTGAAATAACCATGATAGTTAAAAATAATTTTTTCATATATTCTCCTCAAATTAAGTATATAAAACTATAACCTTTTAGTCAAATAAAAAAGTAATTTAATAATTACTTTTTCATATATTATCTTTTAATATTAGTTTTATTATTATCTAAGTATGCAGAAACTATTATATCAAATTGATTATTACAAGTTATTGCATCTTTAAATTCATCAAATGAATTTGGTCCTATAAAATCTAGTCCACCCTTTTTAATAGTAGATACTAACTTATTATAGTTAACAAATCCTTGTACTTCCCAATGATGTTTAGTAAAATCCCTAGTATTAGTTTGATTACCATCTAAATAACTATTAATAGAACTAGTATAATAACGAACAATATTCTTTATTGGTTTAGCACCTTCTTTAATATGATTAATACCATCAATATCTGATGCATTATAAACAAGTCCTAATTTAAGATCCATACATACAGTATCAAAAGAAAAGTCTTTAGCATAATCTGCAATACCATCACCAAATTGTTCCATAATCATTTTAGTCTGAAAAGGAAATAATCTTTCAGTATCTAACTTATCTTTAAAGCCATATTCTTCAGTTCCTATTGTTCCATCATTAAAAAATATTACATAAGCTATTTCATGCTCTTTTTGTTTTTCTTTCATTTGTTCTAATAACTTTTTATTCAACTTTATCCCTCCTTTAGTATATTTTTGTTTGTTGGCCTTCAAACAATGTTGTATTATATAAGGTTTTGTGGTATAATTAAAATATTATTTTTTCATGGGGGTTATAACTTTTAGTTATAGAAGAATATTATGAAAACAAATTTAGAATTATATAAAGTTTTTTATTATGTTGCTAAAAATGGAAATATTACACAAGCAGCTAATGAATTAATGGTTAGTCAACCAGCAGTAAGTAAATCTATTAAAACACTTGAAAGAGACTTAGATACCGTTTTATTTAATAGAAATAAAGATGGTGTATTATTAAATAATGCTGGTGAACTATTATATAACAAGATAAAGAAAGCGATGGAATTAATAGTTTCTAGTGAAGAAGATATTGATAGCTTGAATAATATGGAACAAGGAACAATTAATATTGGAGCTGGTAATACAATTATGCAAAGATACTTAATGCCATATATTAAAAAATTTCATGATTTATACCCAAATATAAATGTAATTGTTCATACACTTGTTACTGATGAATTAATAAAAAAAGCTCAAGTAGGACTCGTAGATGTCGTATTTACGCATCTTCCTAATACAATACCTAATAGTTTCGATATTATTAAAATAAAAGAATTACATGATATATTAGTTGTTAATAAAGATAGTAAATATCTTAATAAAGAAATTAAAAAGAAAGATTTAGAAAAACTTCCTTTAATATTACTTCCTTATGGAGCATCTAATAGAAAGAATTTTAATAAGTTTTGTACCGCAAATAATATTGTTATTAAACCACAAATGGAAATTGGTAATGATTTAATTATTGAAGATTGTGCATATAATGGTTTAGGTGTAGGACTGGTAGTTAGAGAATATGTTAAAAACAAATTAGATAATCAAGAATTATTTGAATTAAATACTAATTTTACTATTGATCCAAAATACTTAGTATGTTTAGTAGAATCAAATAGAAAGAATAATATAATCATTAAAAAATTTATTGAATTATTAAAATAAAAAGAACAAATATAATTTGTTCTTTTTTCTATTTATTATTTTCTATCATAACCTATCCTACTATTATTAGTATAACATATAAAGCATTACTATATAAACAAAATGAGAGATATCAT
>JAEEGL012022936.1_pt1 | contig 19737 bp, 16 predicted proteins | sample 9134231 | NCBI WGS metagenome assembly JAEEGL01 (sample SAMN16246548, study PRJNA631951) | gut metagenome | biome: gut microbiome; feature: rumen; material: fiber-attached | host: Bos | place: Iran: Karaj | collected 2018-10 | reverse complement strand
CTTTATGGACACATCATAGCTCCGGAGCCGGTGCCTATCAATAATTCTAGCACTAACCGGTACAAAAATGTCTACTAAGTTGGCAAAGCGCACTTGTCGGCTCATCACATAAAAGAAGCTTTCTCTTTCTTGCCTTTGAACAGTTCGAGATATCTATGCAGAGTATCTTTCCTCTTGGCACAGAAATATCAGTCCCCTAGGGGGTTATGGGTGCTTATCCAATGCACATTTAATGCTTTGATATTTTGAAATTATGGAATAAAAAACGGCTTCCATATCTATGGAAGCCGCTAAAACTGTATTTAATTGTATCGCATTGCCAGTCTTCTCTCCTGCTTTGTGCAGAAGCTTTCCAAAAGGGACGTGTGATAGAACAAAATGTAGAACACGATTGCCATGATAAATGCGGTAATCACATCATAAACTGAATGCTGTTTAACAAAAACTGTCGAAAGAATGATAAGGCTTCCGATCACATCCATTATGATAACGCCTCTTTTCTTAAAGCGCTTGCTGTGGTGTACAGCTATCATCGTGCCAAGCGAATTATATACATGAATGCTGGGCCATAGATTTGATGGCGTATCCGTTTCGTAAATATATGCGACAAGATGTGTAAATACATTATCCCTCGGCATTACTGCAGGACGCAGCTGATGCATATTTGGGAAAAGTGTTGAGACTATAAGAAATACCGTCATTCCAGTTGCAAGGAAAAAGAAATTCTTGTAGTAGTCCTCAACATCAAATGAAAACATAAAGAAAAGCAGTGCAAGTGAAACATACGCAAACCACATATAATATGGGATAATGAATACCTCTAAAAACGGAATATAATCATCTATCCAGGTATGTATCACAGCATAATGCGGAAACTTGTGGCGCTCAATCCAAACAAACCAGTAAAGATAGATTGGCGCATATACAAGAACCGGAGTAAAAAGCTTCAAAAGGTCTTTAGCCGTTTCTTTATTAAGCGGCCTGCCTGTCCACCTTTCATAGAATTTTCTCATAATTTCTCCTCAAGCCGGATATAGTAGAATCACAATTAACTATATCCAGTTAAATTTTGAATTTTAGAGCAAACATCTCATACCTCGATATTCTAACTCTAAATAATCCAAAATCAAATAGTACTTTTTCACAAATAATGAATCAATCTTAGTTAAAATGAAAGATTTTCTGAAGGAGTTTATAGCCTGCAAGCGTAATCTTGCGGCCGCCCTTGCCAGGAAGATAAATATATGTACCTTCTATGCTGTACCTGATCTTAATATATAAAAGATAATTTTTCTCTTTAATATAGTTAAGAAGTTCTTTTCTCTTAGCAAGATTCTCAGGTGTGTCTTCTGTTATCAGAAGGATTGAAGAAATAGCGGTTATGATCTCAAGATAGTTGAACATATACTTATGTCTTTCTCTCTGAGAACGGATCATACCGATATTCTCAATGTAGTAGTCAATCATGAGCTTATTAACCCTGATCTGCTGGTCAATACGTGAAAGCATGATCTTCTGGTTAACTGACTGATCTGCTCTTCCAATATAGTAATAATAGAAATTAATATCCAGATAATACATGTTCTTAACAAAAGGAAGTGGATTAAAAACATAGATATTATCTACATAGAAGGTATGCTCAGGGAGCTTTAATCCACACTGCTTAAGAAGCTTTGTTCTGAATATAACTGAATGCATCAAAAGGTAATGTCCCTTTGGAGTTCTCTTAACGTCTTTCCAGGTAAAGAGCTGCTCAATTGGGAACATTGTGTTATAGCGCATTACCTTATGTCTCTTCTCTCCAACCTTGTTATATACAAAGTTGCTGATGAGAAGGTCAAGTGGCTTGTCGCCTCCTGCAAGTTCAGCCAGAGTAGAAAGAATCTTTCTGTACGCGATCTCTTTTACCCAGTCATCAGAGTCTACGACCTTAAAGAAAAGACCTGTAGCATTTTCAATACCTGTATTAACCGCTGAGCCATGTCCTCCGTTTGGCTTGTGAATAGCCTTAACTATTGTCGGATATTTCTTTGCGTAATCATCAGCAATCTCTGCTGTTCTGTCCTTTGATCCGTCATCTACGATAAGGATCTCGACATCCTCTCCGCCTACGAGCAGTGACTCAATACACTTCTCCATATAGCTTTCTGAATTATAGCAGGGAACTGCTACTGAAAGTAATTTCATAACCCAAAACTCCTAACTATCAATTATCTTAATCTTGTGCTCTCAAATTTCTCCATTGTTGTGAGGCATGTGCGAAGGTCATTGTATCTGTCATAAACATCGCCTTCATTTACCACAACACCAAGTGACATAGCCATGATATCTATCATGTCATTTGTTATGATCGGACGAAGCTTGGAAAGTATCTCACTCTTATCAACAGCAAGGTCCGCATCCATAAACTCGATAACAAGAGGGTTGAGGTTGAGTTCCTCTGCCTCCTGATCCACACTCTTATCCATTACAGCAGAGTGCTTGTAAGGATCATCCCTGAACTTCTCGCGCTTCTCCTCAAGAGTTTCGCTTGAAGATGCAGATGACTTCTCACCGAAGATGCTTACTTTCTCTGACTCGCTCTTCCTCTCAGGCCTTACAACTCTTGATGATGCTTTTTCATTTCTATCATCATCGAAAAGACTTGTCTTATAGGATACCTCAGGCTCGCTTACGCGGCGCTTTGCTGCGCCTGCATCAGAAGGGTTAACCTTCTCGAAGCGGTACTCCTGCTTAACAGTTGGATACTTGTCTCTGTCAACCTTAGACATAAACATATCCAGCGGTCTAACATACACTTTAAAATCATCATAAAGCGCCTGATATACAACCATTTCTTCCCTTGTCTCAGAATGAATGGCAATAGTAACTATCTGATAAAGATTCCCCTTAAAATGTCTGTAGAGTTCCTGCGGTCTTGGTCTGTCCACTTTGCTTCCTCCATGAAAAATATAACAATATCTTGATTTTTATATCAAAAGCCTAATCTTATATAGTATAAGCTAATAGCCCTCTTTTTTCAAATTGTCTCTTAACTCTTATGCCTTCTGCTTTTTGGTACAGCCGATGATGACCATCTCAACACTGATCACGTAATCGAGCTTACCGGTCTTGACTGCCTCATCGTTGCTGGCACAAAGTTCCAATATATCTCGCAGCTGCTCAAAGCTGTAACTTCTGGCCCACCCAAGATATTTGTCCACCAAAAAAGGGGCTATCTTCAGAGCACTGGCAATGCTCCCCTTATCTCTGCTGTTGGCGCTCATCTCCTTGGCCTGAAGCATCAGATTAAACTGCCTTGTAATAAGAGCCAGTATCTTGGCCGGTGCTTCCTTAAGCGCAAGAAGGTCATAATAAAGGTCTATAGCTCTCTTCTGATTCTGTGAAGCAATAGCATCTGTCATGGCAAAGATGCGGTTTGTAAGCCATCCTGCACACACAGCCTCAATATCAGCCTCTGTAATCTCATTTCTGTCGATGCAGTAACAGATCAGCTTTTCAAGTTCAGTGCTGATATTTGACATATCAGTTCCAACTCTCTCTAGCATAAATGCAAGTGCTCTCGGAGATATTGATTTTCCTTCACTCCTTACTTTTGAAGCTATCCAGGTCTTTAATGTGCCCTCGTCCTGTTCATCACAGCACATCTCGAAGCCAACCTTGGATACTGTCTTATAAAGGTCTTTTCTCTTGTCTGCTTCTTTTTCTGCGAATATAAAAAAAGTGGTTTCAGAAGGACTTTTTAAATACTCAGAAAGCTCAGGACATCCATTCTTAAAGAAACCACTGTTCTCTATAAGTATCACTCTTTTATCTGCTAAAAAAGGCAGCGTCTCTGCCATATCTATGACTTCGCCGGGGTTTATCCCATCCCCTTCATACCTTGAAAAATTCATGGAAGTCATGTCGCCGGCCAGCGCTTTTACGAGCTTATCCCTGTTCTGGTTCCTGAGGTATGCCTCCTCTCCATATATGAGATAGCACTGCTTAAAAGTGCCATTTTTAATGTCTTCATTAAGTTGTCTTTGCTTAACCGGAAAATCAGTTGCCTTTGTTGCCATTATAAAAAAACGTACTCCTAAATCTAAATATCAAGATGCCATATCGGCACTTTTAAAGCTCTCATGCAGGCTGTTAAACAGCTCAAAGAGCTTCTTCTTATCATCTTCGACATTCAAGGTCATGATGTAAGCCACAGGATTGTCTCCTGCAAATATTACTCCCTCAAAGTCATTCTTGAACCTTATATCAGAGCTCTTTGCAAAATCTTCCCAGGATGTAAAGCACTGCTTCTTAAAAGGAATCTTACAGTAAATTCCTTTCTCAGTGATCAAGAAGCCACTTTTTCCATTTGTCAGTATCGAAGAATCATAACCGGCAAATACCTTCTCTTCCTCATCGGCTCCAAGCTTTGATATAAGCTTTTGTGAAGCCTCAAAATCGTTCTTGGTACTTGTGGTGAAGACGCGGCACAGCTCTTCAATATTCGCAGTGTTCACATTTGCAGGCTGCTCTTGTGGAACTTCATTTTCAGCCTTCATTGTAGGGCTGACTTCTCCCTCAGGCAAGGGTGCCTTTTCTTTATCAGGCTGTTCTTCCTTGGAATCCCCGGATCTTAGCGCATCAATTCCTGCATTCAGCTTTGCTTCAAGCCTGTCAGATTCGCTGATGATCTTCTGGGCACTTGTCTTCGCATTAGCTTCAGTCATATCGGAATTACCGATAAACTCATACTCAACCACACTGCTCTCGCCTGAATCTGCCACCGCTCCCTGATTCTTTCCCTTATCTCCGGAAAGTTCACGCTGTTCCCTGAGCTCTTTTACAATTGCAGCGCTGAGTTGGAATATGCCAAGAAAATATGAGGTATCTATCTTATCAAAAGTAAAGCCAAGTTCTTTGGTGCTGCCGTCTGACATCATAGCAACAAGCTCTGATGATTTCTTAGGCTGATGCTTGGCACCAAAATCCTTAATTTCGGAAAGATCAGCGGAAACAAATTCTGTTCTTGGCCCCTTGCCTCCACTTACAGCCTTACCTACACAAACTTCATTCTCTGTAAAAAAGAATGTCTCTTTGTCAGGAGCCGTATCTTTCCACGCAAGGATAGGAATCAGCTTGTCTCTCTTATCCTCACTTATTACAAGAGCTGCATAATCTCTAAGTGCCTTTGTTCCATCCTTGCCGTCACCTACATAGACTATTCCGATATGGAATCCATCATTAACTCTTCTGAGTTTCTCAGCATATTTTATAAAAGGTAATCTTACCTGCCTATAGTAATCTTCAATCCTTGAGTTCTCTATTCTTGTAAGCTTTGCTACAGTTTGCTCAATCTCAGGAAGAACACTGCATCTTGTCTCAGGAATATGGTATCTGTTAAGAATTTCCCTGAAGGAATTCATAGCAGCAGACAGCGCGATCCTGTCTGATCTGTCAACTGTCTTATAAACTTCATAGATATACATGATCGCAGTATCAGAAAGGTCAACCGAGCAGAGTTTAGCTATATCTCCAAGTTCGCGCTTCTTGTCGATATCCTTCAAAACCGCGAACTCATAGGCTTCTTTCTTGTAGGGGTCGCAGTTAAGTATGTCAGCAATCATCTTCTCTTTGCCTTTTTCAAGCTGAAGAAGCTCCTGAAACATCTTATCCGCGCGCTTTTTGTTTTCGGAAGTTACATCACAGGCCTTTACTCCAAAATAGTCTTCAATAGCACCTGTATATGCATAGATCACCTTGTAAATGTTCTTGTAGAGTCCTGCAACAATCTTAACCCTGGTTTCATCAGCGCTAAAGGAAGATTCACTGATACTCTTATCAAGTGCTGCTTCCTTAAAATAACTGTAGAAATCAAAACGTGAGGCATAGTAAGTCTTTACAAACGCATCGAAGTCAACATTCTCCATTCCCTGTGACACTAAAAGATCATAAACGCCCTCAAGAACAGCGTTTATAAACATCGCAACCTGGTCAAGAGTATTGTTCTTAACCTTATAGAGGTTTACGTATTCGCTTCGATATATCTCATCGAATTCTTCACTGAGAGTTTTTGCGATCTGCAAAAAACAAATGCGCAGCATTGCGAACTTAACGGCCTCAGGTGACATAGTCACTTCATAGCCGGCAAATGAAAACTTTTTCTCAGGCAACAACGACAGCTGCTTGAGATTTATAACTTTTAGTTTAGCTGCAACATCGTATTTGACTTCATGAATAGCTTCAGACATTTAACCCCCTGCCTCCCAAAAGCCGTTTTGAAAATCCCTCACTCTATATGTTATCACATTTATTGACACTAATCATCTGCAAAGATATGGATTTATCGAGACTTTATTTGAAATAACGTTAATTTCTATAGCTCCGCCTTCATCAGTTCGGTATACTTTTGCCCCGGCGTCTCTAAGTCTTTCTAAAAGCTCTCTGTGAGGATGGCCGTAAGAGTTATCTCTTCCGCAGCTTATCATCGCAAGTTTAGGGCTTAGCATTTTAAGAAACTCGGCGTCTGTCGTGTACTGTGAACCGTGATGAGCCACTTTCAGCATTGTCAGGTTTTTAAATAGATCTTTGTTCCCCCTTATATCCCGTAAAAGATGCTGCTGCCCCTCTTCTTCCACATCGCCTGTAAAAAGAGCTGTAAAGCTCCCATACTTCATAAAAAGAACTGTAGAATATGCATTTGCGCCCTCGGTGACCATGTTTTTGTACGGATTAAGACAGGTAAATTCCATGTCTTTAAATCTCATCTTCTGTCCACAGCTTATGTAGTGGAGCCCTATCCCTAATTCTTTTGCCCTCATCTCCAGTTCTCTGTAATTATCCCCTCTTGATCTTTCAGATACATCAGGCAAAACCAGATTCTTAATCCTTATGCCGCCTTTTTCCATGTCGTCCATTATTTCAAGAACGCCTGATATGTGATCTTTGTCCTCATGAGTTATCACTGCTTCGTCAATAACGCCAATGCCGTTATATTTTATATAGGGCATTATCGAGTACTTACCCACATTCTTTTTTCCGGTGCTCCCACCGTCTATGAGAATGACTTCGCTTCTTGTCCTTATGAGTATTCCATCACCCTGATCCACATCCATAATGGTGATGTTAAGCCCCCTTATGGGATTTACAAGCATAATAACAAGTGCTGTCAAAAGAAGCGGATATCTTAATCTGTCGATATGCAGCTTTTCCTTTTTCTTATCGATTTCCGGCCAAAAACAAAAGATCAAAAGCGCGAGAATGTAAAGAATTATCTCACCCTCTTTTGCATGCCCCATATACCATGTTCTCCCGGGAATCTCCCCTTGAAAACCACATAGGAATTCAAATGAGCGTAGTATAACACTCACTCCTATACCGATAATTCTCCCAAGTACAGGCGCAATGCTTCCTGCAGCAATAAGACAGATCCCCATAAGCATAAGTGGCGCAACAAGCGGCAGGATGATGAGATTTAAAAAGATTGAATAAATTGGATAGGTGTAGTAAAAGGTCATATAGACAGGGAGAGTTACGAGAAAGACTGAAACACTTATCTTAATACTCTCTCCTATCTTATGCGCTAAGGTAACGTAAAGCGGGTCTTTTTTATCATCCACAAAGCGCATCTTTTCGTCACTTCTTTTCCCATGATCAAAAGTAAGGGCTGGATAAACAAGGCCAATTCCTATGATCGCTCCAAAGGAGAATAAAAAGCCACTGTTATACAATAGTAGCGGCTCATCTATAAGGAGCATGAGCTCAGCAAAAGCCATACTGCTAAGCATATCTGCTGTTCTTTTTAGAAGCGGCGCAATCATCCGAAGAGAAAACATTATTATTGCCCTAAACGCAGAGCTGCTCATGCCACATAAAAGGCCATACATATACATAAGTATGATAGAGGCAATTGATGCGGGCATGACCTTTAGCTTCAATTTTCGCAAAATCCTGAATATCCCCATTCCAATAAGTGAGATATGTAGGCCGCTTACCGCCAGAACATGAATAATTCCACTGTTCTTGTATAGCTCTTTTATCTCCTGATCCATGCAGGTCTTGTCGCCAAGAAGGAGAGCTTTCATTATGGCCGCATCCTTATCAGACAGACATTTATCAAGTACTGCTTTAAGGAAACTGCGAAGTCTATAAAGTCCTTCATGCAGATAATTTACTTTCCCATCCCTGTATGAAATTTTTACATTTCGCATACTGTATGCGATCTTTAAGCTCCTGTAATATAACGACGAATCGAATTCACCCGGATTTCTTGCACCAGAAAAAAGGCGCACTTTCCCGGAAGCCTTGATAAGTTCTCCTATCCTTGGCTCCTTATAGTGCTCCGTATCCATATATAACTGGATATACTCACTTTTACCTATTGACGCATTAACAGGGGTAATATAGACGATTGGGATCTCTTCTCCGGCAAATCCGGGCTTTGTTTCCTTGTCGGTAACATAGCCGCAGATTTCGAAAAAGCTCCCATCGAAGCTATCTGGATAACATGTCAGATAATCCGATAAAAAGAATCTCAGGTATAAAAAGACGATCGCCGTTATCACGATGGAGACTATGAATAACGGTCGTTTCATTAATAACTCCTAAATAAAAATATCATTCCACGAGATCAAGGTTTCTTTCATACGCCCCTGAAATCATGTAGTCCATAAACATAAAGTTGGACTGTCCATTAACTGAAAATACAACTTTGTTGATGTTAGGAAGCTCAGTCAGGGTATTTACGATTGAATAGATTGCAACCTCTGTCGTAACTGAATTTGATGTACTCTGGAAATCTGACTCAAAGTCGATATAACACACACCATCTTTTACGTTTATACTCTTGATCTTAGCCTCTTTTGAAATAGTTCCATAAGCAATGTCTGTATTAGGTCCGCTGATGATCTGCTCTACAGCAAGCTTCTCCATTGAGATATTACTGTTATACACAACAGATCTGAACACCGGAACAAGCTTTGTACCATCTAAATTTGCAAAGTACAGTTTAAGCTCAACCTTCTCGTAGGTGTTGATCTCGTTACCAACATTATAGATGAAGGTATCAGCAGACATATTTCCAATAATATTGCCATAATGATCTGTGAGAGGTGCTCCCTCAACCTGGAAGCTTACATATTCAATATTATCAAGCTGAGTAAATGTTCTAACAATAGCCGCTCTGTCAAGTATTTCGATTGTCCTGCCAAGCTGCATATAACCGGATGCAAAGTTAAGATTAAGAAGCTTATCGCTGACAGTATATCCTATAAGGTTGATATCACCCGATATAGGAGCCTCATACTGAAGTCTGTCAGGCATCTTTTTAAGAACATCGATAAGCTCAATAATTGCGCTGTCTGTATCTTTCTTGTCAGCCTGTAGTTCATAGTCCTTTGATACTATTCCGGTTTCGCTGCTGTTGACGTAATATACCTTAATCGTGTTCTCGCTGGGTTCAGCATTCTTCTTTCCGCAGGCAGAAGCTGAAACCATCATAGTCAAAAGAGCGCACAAAACCAAGGCTCTTTTGAGCCCTCTTTTAAGTCCGTCTGTTAAGTTTAAATCTGCTTTATACACTCTGCTCATCGCTTTATACACGCTTCTTTTCAACCTGAACACTTGAGAGAGGAATCTTAACTGTAAACGTAGTCCCCTCGCCTAATGTGCTCTTAACATCTATTGTTCCTCTGTGCATGATAACAGCATTCCTTGCAATCGAAAGACCAAGACCTGTTCCGCCGATCTCTCTTGATCTTGACTTGTCCACTCTGTAAAATCTCTCATAAATCTGATCAAGAGATTCCTCAGGAATACCAACGCCTGAATCAATAACCGATACATAGAAATACTGATGGTCAGCATCAAGCTCAACTTTAACCCATCCGTTATCCTTGTTGTACTTAATAGCATTTTCAACAAGATTCATGATAACCAATGATATCTTAACTTCATCTATCTCTGCAGTAATCGCACGCTTACTCTCAAGCACAAGTTCGATGTTATGTTTCTTGGCAATAGGACGCATCCTCTTGAGGACGCTCTCTGTAAGATTTACAACATCCACAGAAGTAATGATGAGTCCTGCTGATGTCTTATCCATCTTAACGAGCGCCAAAAGGTCGTTGATGATCTTATCTTCCCTGTCAACCTCCTGGCTGATGTCAGTCATGAAGTCCCTGTACACCTCATTTGGCACATCTTCCTGAGAAAGAAGTGAATCTGCAAGGATCTTCATAGATGTTATAGGCGTTTTAAGCTCATGAGACACGTTGGAAACAAACTCCTGTCTTGAATCATCGAGAACCTTCATTCTCCTAAGGAGAGCGTTAAATGCCTTGATGATGGCTTCTGTCTCTAAGTAGTTGGGACCGACGATAGGCTTATCTGTGTAACCTTCCTTGAGGTCATTGATAGCTGCTGTGATCCTGTCAAAGGGCTTTAGCATGCTGAATGAAACAAGGGCCGCAAACACGATGATGATCACTCCGATAAGTACTTCCAAAATAGCCGCTCTCCTGGAGAGAATCTCCATGGTAGTTTCAATAGTATCTGTGGAAACACTGGTCAAAAGGACTCCCCTAACGACCTCGTTGGGATTACCATACTCTGTTACATCCTGTTCCTCGATAACCTCAGACTCAACGATAGGTGTTAAAAGCTCAATATAACCATTGCTCTGATCATACTTGGAAACAGTTCCCTTAGATCCTGTCTTAAGGCAGTTTACAACCTCTTCCGAAATAATAGTCTTACCCTGACTAATATTGTAGGTATCCTTAACAACCTTAAGGTCATCATTAATAACCATCACTCTTCCGTCATAAAGGTTTGCAAGCATATCAAGCTCTGCATTTATGACATCAGAAGATGGGCTTTGTAAATAATTATAAAAGATCAGGTGATTTGCCAAAATTCTAAGCTGAGTCTGCACCTCAGTAGATTTGACACTGACTGCACGATTCTCATAGCTGTCAATAATGAGATAGTGCATACAAAGACATGACACAATACCTGTTATGGCAACAACTATGAAGAAGCGCACTCTTAGACTTTTAAATATATCCTGGGTAGTTTCAACAATCTTTTTCATATTATGCCTGGAAATAGTATCCGCTTCCCCACTTTGTCCTTACATATCTTGGCTCACTTGGGTTGGACTCTAGTTTTTCACGTAAACGTCTGATATGAACATCAACAGTTCTGGCATCTCCGGGATACTCTGTTCCCCAGATGGTTGTGAGAAGTTCATCTCTTGAATAAACTTTCCCCGGATTTGATGCAAGGAGTTCCAAAAGCTCATATTCTCTGCTGGTGACATTTATCTCTTTGTTGCCAACAAATACACGCCTGTACTGCTCATTAAGCCTAAGGTCTCCAAATACCATTACCCCTGTACTCTCCTGAGGCTTATTGGTTCTGCGCATGATAGCCTTTATCCTTGCCTTAACCTCAAGGATGTTAAATGGCTTTGTCATATAGTCATCAGCGCCGTACTCAAGTCCTAATATTTTATCCATATCATCGCCCTTAGCTGTGAGCATGATAATTGGTACATTTGAAAATTCCCTTATCTGCTGACATACTTCAAAACCGCTCATAACAGGAAGCATAACATCAAGAAGAATTATGTCATACTCCTTGGCCTTTGCCATATCAAGAGCCTCCTGACCATCATAGGCGCAGTCAACTTCAATGCCGTCCTGCTCGAGGCTGAATTTTATTCCCTTAACAATTGCCTTCTCGTCATCAACAACAAGTGCTTTCTTACCCATTTTTCACCAATCCTCAACGCTTTGCGTTTTATACCGTTATATGATCCTTGATCTTCTGGAAAAGTTTATCCTTAATGCCGCTTATCTTCATGATGTCCTCAATGCAGGTAAACCCTCCGCATTCAGTCCTGTAATCCACTATTCTTCCGGCAATTCCATCTCCGATACCCGGCAATGTCTTAAGCTGGTCCACAGAGGCAGTGTTGATATTTACAAGACCTCCGCTATTATCTGCCGCGTCAGCACCCATCACCGCTTTTGTCAAAACTTCTATTTCTGCACTTTCATGGTTTGAAAGTCTGACATTCTGTGACTTATCTTCAGAATCAGATGTCTCTGAAATAGTAGGAATACAAAGCTTAAGTCCATCCTCCAGCTGTGCTGCCAGATTGACATAAGTGCTGTCCGCTTCATCTGAAAGTCCGCCGGCACTATTTACTGCATCTATTACTCTGCAGCCCGCCGGAAGCTCATATACTCCCGGGTTATTAACTGCTCCGCAAACATAGATAAATATTCCTTTTTCTGCCTCGCGTTTTGCCTGTTCTGACACATTGGCATCGCTTTCTGTCTCGCCACCTGAAGTCTCTTCTGATAACGTCAAATAGGCTGCTCCGCTTTCTGCCTGTTCAGAAGAATCCGTAAGAATAAGCTCCTGACTTGCAGAGCTGCACCCGCTAAGCAACATGATCATAGTTATTAAAATAATGATTTTCCCTCGCATGTTTCCTCCTGTTAAGAGGACCCCGCCATGCTTTTTTATTGTAGTAAAGAAAAAATAAATTCGCAAGTATTAAATATCATCAGAAAAAATATAGCCGGCAAAGGCTGCCGGCTAGTTAAAAATTCAAGTATGAAAATAAAGATCAGTCTTCGGTAAGACCGGCGATTATCGCCTCATCAGCAGGATCAGGAATGAACTCCTCACTGTATGGTTCACCGGTAACCTGTGTCATGATACTCTCTGATACATCCTTTAAAGTGGAATTGGCATCTGCGCCGTTCCATATCTTGAAGAAAGCGATCTCAAGCTGCATCCAGAGATTACTGGTCTCAATAGTCTTGGGCATTGGAATGGAATCATTGTAAACGTCAATGAAATTATCAATATCGCTGTTGTTATACTTAATTCCATAGTGCGCTGATATCTTACCGCTCTTGGTATAAAGATCTGCGGAATTGTCATTGCAGATATATCTTGCAACTGCATTGGCCTGCGCCTGATGCTCAGAATACCCGTTTACAACTATGCAGTTTGTAACTGACATTGTCCTTGTTCCAAACTCCGTTGTAAGTCCGGGCATATCTGCCACTGCAAACTCGTATTCGCACTCTCCGCTGTCTTTTGCTTCTTTTATCTTCTGAAGGATATCGGTAGTAGCTACCGTAAATACAATCTTTCCGTTAAGGAAGTCATCAATAATGCTGTCATAATTCGTTGTAGCCGCATCAATAGCAAAGAACTGATTGAGCTGCTGATAAATCTTCATACAGCTGATGGTGTCCTTGTTATAAATGTCGATGAGGTTGACGTCATCTCCAGCCTTTCCACCGACATTCATATAATTTCCAACAAAGAAATAATTATAGAAGATATCTGTAACATCCCACTTAAATACGGCTTCAACCTGATCAGGAGCGTTGTAGCTCTGAGCGAATTTCAAAATGTCTGAGATTGTAACAGGAAGGCTATTCTGAACGGCTTCATCGATCTGTCTCTGAGAAATAAATGATATCTCATCATCCTCACCACTGCCGTCTGCATTTTCTTCAGCACCCTCTGTACTCTCCGGAGCACCTTCAGCATCAATCTGAGCCTGAGCTTCCTCGCCCTCTGCAATATCTGATTCCACCTGAAGATTCTCTTTTGCCAAATCCTCCAGATATGTCTTGTTATAGACAAGTGAGCTAGTTTCAAAATACATTGGATATGCTATAAAGTGACCATTATATGTCACAGAATTGATAGCGGCATAAGGGAACATCTCCTCAGTAAGGTAGTCCTCGCCTCCGGAAATCTCCATAGCAAGTCCGGCTAAATATGCCTTCTCCAAAGAATCGTTTGTTATTAAATAAATATCAGGGTAGTTGTCTTCAGAAAGAGAAGCCTTATTGATAGCTTCCAGATATTCAAGTCCCGAAACCAACACCGGCTCTACACGAACATTATCATTTACAGCAGAATAAGCCACCGCCCTTCCCTGAAGGTAAGTGGTAAGTGAGTCATCCGTGTACCAGAGCCTTACTGTGACCTTGGGCTTGGTAAAAAAAGAATTGATTTCAAAAATGCTCTGTCCCGAGCGGGCATAAACAAATGCTCCCGCTACGGTACAGGCAATAAGTACAATAGAAAGTATCCTAGCTTTTAATCTCATATAGTCCTCAGGCATGAATCCAATATCTCGATCATGTCATCTACATTCTCTTTTGTAATAACAAGAGGTGGGACAAATCTAATAATCTGAGCACCGGCATTTATAAGGATAAGGCCCTTTGAAAGTGCCGAATTTATAATATCTCCAACAGGCCTGTCAAATACAAGGCCCTGCATGAGACCTGCGCCTCTTCTGTCTGTAATAAACTCATATTTATCTTTAAGTTCATCCAAACGCTTCTCCAAATATGGAGCCACCTCATTCACATTCTCTATTATATTGTCCTCTTTGAATAAATCAAGAACTTTGTTAATAGCCGCGCAGGCAAAAGGATTTCCACCATAGGTAGTTCCATGGTCGCCCGCAACCAGTGAATTTGCGCCCACTTTTTCGTTCAATAAGAATGCTCCTACAGGCACTCCGCAGCCAAGAGCCTTTGCAGTAGTCATAATATCAGGCTTAATTCCATATTTCTGCCATGCAAACATGTAGCCCGTTCTTCCCATACCGCACTGAATCTCGTCAAGTATAAGAAGAATATCTCTCTCATCGCAAAGCTTTCTTATCTTTGTAAGGAACTCCTCTGTTGCAGGGAAAATTCCGCCTTCACCCTGAACAGTCTCCAGTAAGATAGCGCATGTTTTGTCATTTACGCAGTTCATTACGCTGTCAAAATCGTTGAGATCTGCGAACTTTATATTCCCGATCATCGGCTCGAAAGCCTCACGGTAATGAGGATTTCCTGTAACAGAAAGCGCACCGAAGGTCCTTCCGTGGAAAGAATGGTTCATTGCGATTATCTCATGATCATTTTTTCCGTCCTTAAGAAAAGCATATTTTCTTGCCGCCTTAAGAGCCCCCTCAATCGCCTCCGCTCCGCTGTTTGTAAAAAAGACTCTGTCCATGCCGGACACTTCTTTTAACTTCCTAGCAGCTTCGATTGCAGGAACATTATAATAGTAGTTAGAGGTGTGAAGGAGTTTATCAATCTGTGCTTTCAGGGCATCATCATAATCCTTGTAGTGATAGCCCAAAGCAAAAACAGCAATACCTGAGACAAAGTCCAGGTACTTCTTTCCTTCAAGGTCATAGAGATATACACCCTCACCCTTATCAAGTACTATCTGATATCTGTTATAGGTATGAAGAAGGGCTTTTTCTGCCTCTTCTATATATTCTTTCATGTTGGTGCATGTAGTATCGCTCATTGAACTCACTCCTTCATGTTTTCCATACGCAGTAAATAAGTAGTTTTATCTTAGCCGGCTGCCAGTGCATCCTCATCGGACATAAACATTGTTCCGACACCCTTGTTAGTGAAGATTTCAAGGAGCAGGCAATGAGGTATTCTGCCGTCAAGGATATGCACCTTATTAACACCCTCTCTTATAGCATCTGTGCAGTTGTTGAGCTTAGGAAGCATTCCGCCTCCGATATTTCCGCTGTTTATAAGCGCATCTGCTTCAGAACAGGTAAGCCTTGAAATAAATGTTGAAGGATCCTTGATGTCTCTGTAAACGCCCTCAATGTCAGTAAGAAATGCCAGCTTATCAGCGCCTACGGCCTTTGCAATAGCGCATGCCGCATCATCAGCATTTATATTGTAGGTATCAAAACTATCATCAAAGCCCACAGGTGCTACTATAGGCAGATAATCATTATCCATCATGTCAAAAAGAACCTTTGGATCCACCTTATCAACTTCACCTACAAATCCGATGTCCTTGCCGCCTGAAAGCTTCTTTTTAACATGAAGAAGTCCTGAGTCTTTTCCGCTAATTCCAATGGCCTTTACGCCGAGCTCCTGGACCATTGTCACAAGCTGCTTGTTAACGCGGCTAAGTACCATCTCAGCAATTTCCATTGTCTCCTCATCTGTGACTCTAAGTCCGTTCACAAACTCTGCCTCTTTTCCCACTTTGGAGACCCAACTGCTGATGGCTTTTCCACCGCCATGTACAATAATAGGCTTAAATCCGACAAGCTTTAAAAGTGTTACATCTGTAATTACACTTCTCTGAAGCTCGGGATTGCTCATGGCACTTCCGCCGTATTTGACAACAATTATCTTCCTGTTAAATTTCTGTATATAAGGAAGCGCTTCAACAAGAACTTCCGCTTTCTTTAATACTTCCTGCATATCCTTATCCATCTTTTCTTCCTCCCGGCGATCCATTGAGATTCTCACTATTCACATTTTTCTATCCGATTAATGTAACTTGCGCATTATTGAATTAAAAGCTCAAAATATCATGATCTGTAGTCAGCATTGATCTTTACATAGTCATATGTAAGATCGCATCCCCATGCTGTAGCCTCTTCGCTGCCTTCGTTCATATTTACAAAAACAGTAACTGCATCAGCCTGCATGATCTTAAGCGCTTCATCCTCATCAAAGACAATCGGTGTTCCTTTATGGAAAACCTCAAGCTTTCCGTTTGCGCTCTCAAAAAAGAGTTCTACATCATTCTGATCAAAGTCCGCTCCGGAATAGCCCATTGCACATAAGAATCTTCCAAAGTTGGCATCACAGCCGTAGATTGCTGCCTTTGAAAGGTTTGAACCTACGATTGCTCTTGAAAGAGTTCTGGCATCGTCCTTGGTCTTTGCATTTATTACTTTTGCTTCAAAGAGTTTGCTTGCACCCTCACCATCTGCTGCCATCTTCTTTGCAAGGAACTCACACACATAGGAAAGTGCTTCCTTGAAAACCTTATAACCATCATCTTCCTTTTCAACCTTAGCATTTCCTGCAAGGCCGTTTGCCATGCAAAGGAGTGTATCATTTGTGGAAGTATCTCCATCAACCGTTATCATATTGAAGGTATCCTTTACCACTTCGCTGACTGCTTTCTGCAAAAGAGATTTCTCAATATCAAGGTCAGTAGTAAGGAAGGCAAGCATTGTACACATATTTGGATGGATCATTCCTGATCCCTTGCTCATGCCGCCGAGTGTAATCTCTTTTCCGTCCACTTCAAAGCTAACTGCCACTTCCTTATTTACAGTATCTGTTGTCATGATAGCCTTTGAAGCTGCTGTTCCTGCGCTGATGCTTCCATCGAGGGTGCCACTCATCTTCTCGACACCTGCTACAAGCTTATCTACAGGAAGCTGCATTCCGATTACTCCGGTCGATGCAACCGCAACTGAAGTGTACTTAACTCCTAGGCACTTTTCTACAGCCTTTGCAGTAGCTTCACAGGCATCAAAGCCCTCTTTTCCCGTACATGCATTTGCTATGCCTGAGTTAATGACAACTGCCTGCATTGGCTCGCCTGAATAAACAATTTTCTGATCCCACTGTACACACGCTGCCTTTACCACATTTGATGTAAAGGTGCCGGCACAAACACAGGGAACCTCAGAATAAACAAAGGCCATGTCAGTCCTGTCTTTATACTTAATGTTCGCCTCACAGCTTGCAGCCTTAAAACCCTTTGCAGCAGTAACGCCGCCTTCTGTAATCTTCATGTCTTTTCCTCTCTGCTTTATATCTAAGTATTTTCATTTCACAAATATCGTCAGGTTCTCTTCATTTAAAGCATAATCGTAATAGTTCATGTCGCTTCTAAGCGTCCATCCCATCTTCTGCCAGAACTTGTTTCCCACTGTATTGGTAACAAAGGCATTTAAACAAACCTTGCTTATCTGCTCCTTCTTAAGCTGCTCACAGCAGAACTGCACCATCTTTTTCCCAATGCCGTGCATTCTGTACTGTTCGCTTACACATACGTGATAAAGACAGCCTCTTCTTCCGTCGTGTCCGCAGAGGATTGCCCCCACTATTTTCCCATCTTCAATATCTACTGCGCTTGTAGTAGGGTTTCTCTTAAGGAACCTCTCAATTCCATCTTTTGAATCATCGAGTGACCTTATTCCAAAGCCATGGATCGAATTCCACAGGTCATATACTTCATCATAATCATCTATTGTCATTACTCGAACCATTTTGTCTTTACCTTCTGTTATCTATTATGGAAAACTTGGTACAAGCTCAAGTCCCATTGTCTCTTTTAATCCGAACATGATATTCATGTTCTGCACAGCCTGTCCAGCTGCGCCTTTCACAAGATTGTCGATGGCTCCCATCATGATGATTCTTCCTGTTCTCTCATCAATCTTAAAGCCGATATCGACAAAGTTACTACCCTCAACCCATCTGGTCTCGGGATATACACCGTCATTGAGAAGTCTTATAAAGAACTCATTTCCGTAGTATTTTTCGTAAGCTGCTCTGATATCAGCTGCTGTTGGAAGCTTTCCATCCTTCTTTATAAGTGTTGCATACTCTGTTGCAAGAATTCCTCTGTTCATAGGAACAAGATGCGGTGTGAAATTGATCATCATAGGTCTTCCTGCCGCATAGGAAAGCTGCTCTTCAATCTCAGGTGTATGTCTGTGATTAGCAACTCCGTAAGGCTTACAGCTCTCATTTACTTCGCAGAAAAGATTTGCAACCTTGGCACCTCTTCCTGCTCCCGATACTCCGCTGAGTGCATCAACGATAAGTGTATCCGGATCGATAAGTCCTTCTTTTAAAAGAGGATATGCAGTCAGGATCGAGCAGGTTGTATAGCATCCGGGATTGGCGAGGATCCTTGCATTTTTGATCTTATCTCTTGCTATCTCGCAAAGTCCGTATACAGCTTCTTCTATATATTGAGGAGCCTTATGCTCAATCTTGTACCACTTCTCGTAAACTGAAACATCTTTTAATCTGAAGTCAGCGGACAGATCGATTATCTTTACCTTATTAAGCACCTCTTCATTGACGAGCGAAGCACACAGTCCCTGGGGTGTAGCAGTAAAGATAACATCAACCTCTTTTGCAAGCTCATCCATATTGTCATCAAGGCACTTAGCATCTACAAGTTTAAAAAAGTTTCCATAGATGCTGCTGTACTTCTCATCAATATATGATCTTGAGCCATACCAGACAACTTCTGCCTCAGGATGTCCCTGGATAAGTCTTACTATCTCTGCTCCGGCATAACCGGTTGCTCCGATGATTCCTACTTTAATCATATTTTCTTCGTCCTTTATTTCGTTCAATTTTCATTTAGTATACGACTCGAATTTTCAATATGCAATAGTAAATTTTAATATTTATGCAGATTTTGAACATTTTTTGATTATTTATGCAATTTTATGTTGCATTTTATGAATAAATGATTTATATTGAGTTTCAGATAAAACGATTGAGGTAAATGATGAACTGTTTACCGACCATTTTATAATAATCGAAAATACATTATTAAGAAAGATGAGGTTACAATAATGGCTAAAGAAAAGGTTATTCTTGCTTACTCAGGTGGACTTGATACAACTGCTATCATCCCATGGCTGAAGGAAAACTTCGATTATGAAGTTGTTTGTGTCTGCATCGACTGCGGACAGGAGGAAGAGCTCAACGGACTTGAAGAGCGTGCAACAAGCTGCGGTGCCAGCAAGCTTTACATCCTCGATGTTGTTGATGAGTTCTGCGACGAGTATATTGTTCCCTGCGTAATGGCTCACGCTGTATATGAGAACAAGTATCTTCTTGGAACAAGTATGGCTCGTCCTCTTATTGCTAAGAAGCTCGTTGAGATTGCAAGAAAAGAAGG
>JAEEGL015905719.1_pt1 | contig 19738 bp, 18 predicted proteins | sample 9134231 | NCBI WGS metagenome assembly JAEEGL01 (sample SAMN16246548, study PRJNA631951) | gut metagenome | biome: gut microbiome; feature: rumen; material: fiber-attached | host: Bos | place: Iran: Karaj | collected 2018-10 | reverse complement strand
TTTAGTTGAAGCTACAAAGAAAGCTTATAATCGCCAGAAAAACAGCATCTCCATCCCGGGATTCAGAAAGGGTAAAGTACCTCAGCAGATGGTTGAGAAAATGTACGGACCTGAAGTTTTCTTTGATGAAGCTGCTAACATTTTGATTCAGGAAGAGTATCCAAAGGCTTATGATGAGTGCGGTTTAGATATCGTTTCTCAGCCGGAAGTTGAAGTAGTTCAGATCGAAAAAGGAAAGCCTTTCATCTTTACAGCTGAAGTTGCATTAAAGCCGGAAGTTAAGCTTGGAAAATACAACGGAATCACCGTTACTCGTCAGGACATCACCGTTACCGACGAAGACGTTGAAAACGAAATTAAGTCTCAGCTTTCCAGAAACGCTCGTTCCATCGATGTAACCGATCGCGCTGCAAAGATGGGCGATACCGTTGTCCTTGATTTTGACGGATCTGTAGACGGTGTTCCTTTCGAAGGTGGAAAGTCTGAAAACTATACATTAGAGCTTGGTTCAAACTCCTTCATTCCGGGATTTGAAGATCAGCTTTGCGGAAAGAACTTAGAGGAAGACATCGACGTTAACGTTACTTTCCCTGAGGATTATCATGCAGAAGAGTTGGCTGGAAAGGCTGCACTTTTCAAATGTAAATTACACAAGATTACTGCAAAAGAACTTCCTGAGTTAAATGATGAGTTTGCTGAGGATCAGGGATTTGATTCCGTTGCAGATTACAAGGAAGACGTTAAGAAGACTCTTACAGAGAGAAAAGAAAATGCTGCTAAGCGTACACAGGAAGACGAAGCATTGGCTAAGATTATTGCTGATTCCAAGATGGATATTCCGGATGCCATGGTTGACTTCCAGGTAAATCAGATGCTTTCCGAGTATGCAAACAACCTTCGTCAGAGCGGACTTTCCTTTGAGCAGTACATGCAGTTTACCGGCATGACTTTAGATCAGTTAAAGGCTCAGATGCGTCCGGATGCTGAAGACAGAATCAAGGGATCTTTGGTACTTGAAGCAATCGCTAAGGCAGAAGGCTTCGAAGGAACCGACGAAGACGTTGAGAAGAAGATTGCTGAGATGGCAGAGCAGTACGGAATGAAAGTGGAAGATATCCAGAAGAACATTCCGGACAGTGAAAAAGAAAACATGAAGAAGGACGTTGCTTTGGAGAAGGCAATCAACTTCGTTACAGAAAATATGAAGCTTCGTGCTAAGCCAAAGAAGAAGGCTGACAAAGAGGCTGACGCAGAATAAAGAGGGTTTTAATTATGGCTACAATACCTTATGTCATTGAACAAAATTCCAGAGGCGAGCGTTCTTACGACATCTATTCCAGATTGTTAAAGGATCGTATCATTTTCTTAGGAGAAGAAGTAAATGAGACCACCGCTTCTCTTACAATTGCACAGTTATTATTCTTAGAGTCTGAGGACCCGAATAAAGATATTCATCTTTATATCAACAGCCCGGGCGGTATGGTTACCGCCGGACTTGCGATTTATGACACCATGCAGTACATCAAGTGCGATGTTTCCACCATTTGTGTGGGACTTGCTGCATCCATGGGTGCATTTTTACTTGCAGGTGGTGCAAAGGGCAAACGTCTTGCACTTCCCAACTCTGAGATTATGATTCATCAGCCTTCCGGCGGAGCCAAAGGTCAGGCTACCGAGATTGAGATTCAGGCTGAGAATATTTTAAAGACCAAAAAGCGTTTAAATGAAATGCTTGCAGCAAATACCGGACAGCCTTTTGAAAAGGTTGCTGCGGATACCGAGCGTGATTACTACATGAGCGCAAAAGAAGCGTTGGAATATGGTCTTGTAGATAAGATTATTGAAAACAGAAACGAGGCATAAGGAAGATAGCTTCCTTATAAAGGAGTAATTATGGCAGGTCGCAACAGTGATGATAAAGTAAGATGTTCTTTCTGTGGAAAGAGCCAGTCACAGGTGCAAAAGCTGATTGCCGGACCAAACGGCGCTTATATTTGCGATGAATGCGTGGATATTTGCGGTGAGATTATCGAAGAAGAACTGATGGATATGGACGATTCTTCCAAGTTCGACAACGACAGACCGGATATCAACCTTTTAAAACCAAAGGAATTAAAAAAGTTCCTTGATGAATATGTAATCGGACAGGACGAAGCCAAAAAGGTTTTGTCCGTTGCCGTTTATAACCACTACAAAAGAATACTTGCAGATCCGAAGGATTTGAACGTGGAGTTACAAAAGTCCAATGTTCTTCTTTTGGGACCTACCGGTAGCGGTAAGACTCTTTTGGCGCAGACCTTGGCTCGTGTCATCGGTGTACCATTTGCCATTGCAGATGCCACCACACTGACGGAAGCCGGATATGTGGGCGAAGACGTAGAGAATATCTTGTTAAAACTGATTCAGGCTGCGGATTATGATGTGACAAAGGCTGAATACGGCATTATCTACATCGACGAGATTGACAAGATCACAAAGAAGTCCGAGAATGTTTCCATCACCAGAGATGTCTCCGGCGAAGGTGTTCAGCAGGCGCTTCTTAAGATGTTGGAAGGTACCAATGCTTCCGTTCCGCCTCAGGGTGGAAGAAAGCATCCTCAGCAGGAGTTGATTCCGATTGATACTACAAATATCTTGTTTATTTGCGGTGGTGCTTTTGAGGGATTGGATAAGATTATCGAGTCCCGTATGGATACCAAACGCATCGGATTTAATACGGAAGTTACCGAGATTAAGACCGATAAAGAGCGTGAGAGCGAGCTTTTAAAGCAGGCACTTCCACAGGATTTTGTAAAGTTTGGTTTGATTCCGGAGTTTATCGGACGTGTGCCGATTAACGTAGCTTTGGAAGAGTTGGATAAGGATGATTTGATTCGCATTCTTACCGAGCCGAAGAACTCTCTTGTAAAGCAGTATACCGCTTTGTTTAAGATGGACGACGTGGAGCTTACCTTTGAAAAGGATGCTTTGGAGGCCATTGCGGAGAAGTCTTTGGAGAGAAAGACCGGAGCCCGCGGACTTCGTGCCATCATGGAAAATGTCATGATGGAAGATATGTATGAGATTCCTTCCGAGGAGAGCGTGAAGAAGGTGAACATCACCAGACAAAAGGTGGAGGAAAACGTTCTTTTGATTGAGAAGAAGTCTGAAGTTGTTTCCATGAAGAAAAAAACAGGTAAAGAAAGCGCTTAAGATATGAAAATTAAGAGTGCAGAGCTTGAAACTGTGTGTGGAATCACAAGCCAACTACCGGAGAATACTTTGCCGGAAGTGGCTTTTGCCGGAAAAAGCAATGTGGGAAAGTCCAGCCTGATCAATGCGGTGTTAAATCGTAAGGCTTTGGCACGTACTTCCGCACAACCGGGCAAAACGCAGACCATTAATTTTTATAATGTAAACAATGAAATCTATCTGGTGGACCTTCCGGGGTACGGATATGCCAGAGCTTCCAAAGCCGAAGTGGAAAAATGGGGCGAAATGATTGAGCGCTATTTGGATACTTCCGAGAAGCTTCGCTGTGTGTTTCTTTTGGTGGATATTCGCCACGATCCCGGAGCGCATGACAAGCAGATGTACGAGTGGATTGATTATATGGGATATCAGCCCATCGTTATTTGCACAAAGGCGGATAAAATCGGTCGCTCACAGATAGATAAGCACATCAAAGCCATCCGCAACGGACTGGGTGCCGATGCGGATACCATTATTATTCCATTTTCTTCCGTGACCAAGCAGGGCCTGGAAGACATCTGGGATTTCATGGACCAGGTTATCGAAAACGAAGAATAAAGACACGGGGACGGTTCTCGCGTCACATCATATCGATGTGACACAGAACCGTTCCCGTGTCTTTTGCAATTGAATTGACAGATAATTTGTGTTACCATTTTCCTATATGAATCCGGGGGAGGGGTTTTTATGGCAACAAAACGCGAGACCAAAAACGCTCAGACGGCTATCAACCGTGAAGAGGAAGAATTTGTTCTGAAAAAAGCAGTAAAAATCGGCGTGTTACTTTACGGAGAGGGCGCCGAGTTTTTTGACGATATGAAGCGTGGCTTTCAGGAGCGCTACGAAGAATTGCAGCACAGTTTGGATTTGACCATTATTCCGAAGCAGACCAAGGCTACGGCGGATTGTCAGTTAAAAGCCCTCAAGGCTTTGGAAAAGGAAAAAATCACGGGACTTGTAATCTCACCGGTAAATGATGAGCGTATTCGCGCAAAAATCGACAGTCTGGTGGATGCGGGGGTTCCCGTACTTTGCGTTAATAATGACATGCCGGAGTCCAAGCGATTTGCGTTTATCGGTTGCGATAATTATAAGTCCGGAGAAACTGCCGGCGGACTCATGGGTCTTTTTACCGGCGGCAAAGCAGAGGTGGCCGTGATAAACGGCACTCCGGGAGTAAAGGAACTTGATGAGCGCATTCGCGGATTTAAGGATGCCTGCGAAAGAAACTATCCGGGGATTCACGTTGAGGTGCAGGAGGACTGCTTCAGTGATGACTATAAAGCTTATGAAGCAGTGCAAAGAATATTGCTGGAAAATCCGGGTATTACCGCCTTTTATTTTACTTCCGGCGGAACCTACGGGGGATGCAAGGCGGTTTATCAGCTGACCCAGCGATATCCATTTACTATTCTTACTTACGAGATGACAGCTTCCACCAGGGAGTATTTGCAAAAAGGTATTATTACGGCAAGCATTTGCCAAAATCCGTATGATCAGGGCGTGGACGCATTGAATGTAATCACGAAAAAAATCTTTTTTGACGCAGACCCGAAAGAGGAAGTATCCCATGCGGATATTTATATCAAAATAAAAGAATCGTTGTAGGATATAAGACATTTGAAAAAGGGAGAGATGCTTATGGAACAGTTAACGGCGGAACAGATTGATATTTTAGGAGAAATCGGAAACATCAGCATGGGGAATGCTGCCACTACACTTAGCTTGATGTTAAATCAGCGCGTGGATATTACCACTCCGCAGGCATCCATTATCAATCGTAGTGCGGCCTTGGATGATTATGAAAAGACCTGTATTTTTGTACAGATTCATTATGTTAAAGGTTTGGCGGGAAATAATGTTTTGATTCTTCAGGAAGAAGATGTGTTGAAAATGACCTCTCTTATGATGGGAGGAGACGGAAAAAGCATTGATCCGGAAGTGACGGATTTGCATTTGTCTGCGGCATCCGAGGCCATGAATCAGATGATGGGAACTGCAGCCACATCTATGGCTACTATGCTGGGTACGGATACAGATATCTCCACACCGGAAGTAAATCGTGTGGACGTGGAAAGCGTGAAGCTTTTTGAAAAGATGTTTGATTCGGAACAGGATAAGTTTTTTAAAGTGGCCTTCCGCCTGGAGGTGGGAGACTTGATTGACTCCACCATGGTACAGCTTTATCCCATCGCTGTTGCCCAGCAGATGGTGAAGCTCTTCCAGAAAACCAAACAAGAAAATAAATAAAGACAGGGGACACGCGTCCCCTGTCTTTTCTTTTATTCTTCGGTTAGTGTAAAGTCTTCCGGCGTATTTTTCTCAATTAACTCATCTAGATAAGTAATGATTTTGTGTCCTAACAGCAAATCCATGGATTCCACCTGGGTGCGAATGACCGGGATTTTCTTTGCTTGTCCCAAAGAAACGTAGCAGTCCCCCAAGAGCATATAGTTGGAAGAAATATCGCTTCCGATGGATGCTCCGTATTCCAATATCTTCACGGCTTCTTCCAAGTCGTTTTTTTCCATCAGTGCCTTAGCGTAATCTACCAATAACACAATCAGTGTGTTGAAGTTTTCTCCGATTTCCGTCATGGCATCCAAATTGGCTGTGCCATATTCCAATTTCAATTCGGTGTTTGTTTTTCCGCTTAAGTTTAAAATCCGCTTTTCTGCAAGCTCAGTAATCTGAGACTCCATCATCTGCATTTCATCATCTTCCCATTTCCCAAAAGGAAAACGCTCCAAAGGAAGCTTTAAATATTCGATGGTTGATAAGTCTGCTGCGGGAGTGTTGTTGGCTTTTGCTTCATTGCCCCAAAAGGATTCGTACTTCTCGGTTGTTTTCTTTTTTAAGCTGGAATAGCGAAATGCCAAAAGTAAAACAAATATGATAAAAACAGTTAAAAACGGAAATGCCATTTCAAGTCTCCTTCGATAATTTTCACCCTACAAATATACTAAAAAACCCTTGAAAATTCAATGACTTCCAAAGAATACTATGGTAGAATGGTTAATTGAGAAAGTAGAAAGAAGATTTACCATGGAAAAGGGAAAAGTACCTGAGAACGTGTTAAAGCGTTCGGTTATGAAACAAATAAAAAAACGTCGCAGCGAGGTGCTGGTGGGAAGCGGTGTCGGTGAAGATTGCGCCGCAGTTGCTTTGGAGGCAGACGAAGTCTTTGTGATGTCCACGGATCCCATTACGGGTACTGCACAGGACATTGGCCAGCTGGCAATCCAGATTACGGTAAACGATTTGGCCTCAGCCGGCGCCGAACCTATCGGTGTGATGCTTACGATTTTGCTTCCCGTGGGAAGCCGGGAAATTGTTCTAAAAAAGATTATGAGTCAGGTGTCAGCGGCCTGTGCGGCAGCGGATGTTCAGGTCATCGGCGGTCATACGGAAGTGACGGATGTGGTAAACCAGCCGCTGATTTCCGTCACCGGAGTGGGCAAAGTAAAAAAAGGTAAGATGATTACCACAGGCGGAGCCCTTCCCGGCATGGACGTGGTGGTTTCCAAGTGGATCGGCCTTGAGGGTACTTCCATTTTGGCAAAGGAAAAGGAAGCGGATCTTCTTACCAAATTGCCGGCGGCATTGGTAGAGCGAGCGAAGAACTATGATGCCATGATTTCCGTGTTAAAAGAAGGTATGGTGGGAGCCCGATACAGCGTGGCGGCCATGCATGATGTGACGGAAGGAGGTATCTTTGGTGCTCTTTGGGAAGTGGGCGAAGCTTCCGGAGTAGGTCTTGAGATTGACTTAAAGTCCATTCCCATAAAGCAGGAGACCATTGAGATTTGCGAGTTTTTTGACATCAATCCCTATCAGCTCATATCCAGCGGCTCCATGCTTATGGTAACAGCCGACGGAGAGGAACTGGTGGATGCTCTTGCAAAAGAAGGTGTCCCTGCTGCGATTATCGGAAAAGTAATAGCGGGCAACGACAGAGTTATCTTAAGGGATGAGGAACGCAGATTTTTGGAGCCCCCCAAGACCGACGAATTATATAAGGTGTTAAGTTAGGAGAAAAGAAATGAGAGAAAAGATTTTAAAATACATTGAGAAAAATGCACGTATTGATTTAAAGGATTTGGCGACCATCGTAGGCGAAGACGAAGTGGCTGTGGTAAATGAGTTGGAAGCCATGGAGGCGGAAAACATCATTGCCGGATATCATACCATGATTAATTGGGAAAAGGCCGGCGTGGAAAAAGTCATTGCCATGATTGAAGTTCGCGTAACTCCTCAGCGAGGTATGGGTTTTGATAAGGTGGCTTCTCACATTTACAACTACCCGGAAGTATCATCCGTATATTTGATTTCCGGCGGCTTCGATTTCATGGTAATCATCGAGGGCAAGACCCTTCGCGAAGTGGCAGAGTTTGTTTCCAATAAGCTTTCCACATTGGAGTCCGTATTAAGTACTAAGACCAATTTTATTTTGAAAAAGTACAAAGAAGCCGGCACCATTTTTGCAGATGAAAAGCATGATGAAAGGATGAAAATGTCACTATGAGAAATCCTCTTTCAAAAACCATTACGACAATTCAGCCTTCCGGAATCAGAAAGTTTTTTGATATCGTAACCGAGATGAAGGACGCCATCTCCTTGGGTGTAGGTGAGCCGGATTTTGATACGCCTTGGCGTGTTCGGGATGAGGCCATCTATTCTTTGGAGCAGGGACGTACCTTTTATACCTCCAATTCCGGATTAAAGGAATTAAAGGAGGAAATTGCGGTTTATCTGGATCGCAAATATGACTTGCATTACAATCCCGCCAACGAAATTATTGTTACGGTGGGTGGCAGTGAGGCCATTGATCTGGCATTCCGTGCCATGTTGGATCCCGGAGATGAAGTGCTGATTCCTCAGCCAAGTTATGTATCCTATGATCCATGTACCGTACTTACCGGCGGTGTACCTGTGCCCATTCCATTAAAAGAGGAAAATGAATTCCGTTTGACGGCCCAGGAGTTGGAAGATGCCATTACGGATAAGACAAAGATTTTGGTGCTTCCGTTCCCTAATAACCCTACGGGTGCCGTTATGGAGCGCAAGGATTTGGAAGCGTTGGTGGATGTTATTATAAAGCACGATTTGTTTGTGCTTACGGATGAGATTTACTCTGAGTTAAGCTATGGCAAAGAAGAGCATGTGTCCATCGCGTCTTTTTCGGGAATGAAGGAACGCACCATTTATATCAACGGCTTTTCCAAGGCCTTTGCCATGACCGGTTGGAGACTTGGTTATGCCTGCGGACCGGAGAATATTATTTCCCAGATGCTTAAGATCCATCAGTATGCCATTATGTGCGCACCTACCACCAGCCAGTATGCGGCAGTAGAGGCTTTGAAAAACTGCGACGAAGAAGTGGCAGCCATGAAAGAGGAGTATAACGGCAGACGCCGCTATCTGGTTCGTCGCTTGCGTGAAATGGGATTAAAATGTTTCGAACCCTACGGCGCATTTTACATCTTCCCATCCATCCAGGAATTCGGCATGACTTCTGAAGAGTTTGCTACCCGCTTCTTGCAGGAGCAAAAAGTAGCCGTGGTCCCGGGCAGTGCCTTCGGCGCCAGTGGTGAAGGCTTCGTGCGAATTTCCTACGCGTATTCGCTTGAACAGCTTAAAGAAGCCCTAGACCGTATGGAGAAGTTTATTTCGGACTTAAGAAAAGAATAATAATTGGAATTCTCGCCGCGAGGCGAGCAGAGGACTAATAATGGCTAAATTAAATATCGTATTATACGAACCGGAAATCCCGGCGAACACAGGCAACATCGGAAGAACCTGCTATGCCACAGGGACGAGGCTTCACCTCATCGAGCCCCTGGGCTTCATTCTAAACGACAAAACCCTGCAGCGCGCCGGTATGGATTACTGGAAAAACTTAGACGTCATCCGCTACGATGACTGGAATGACTTTTTGGAAAAGAACCCGGATGCAAAGATTTATTACGCCACCACTAAGGGCAAGCATGTGCATACGGAAGTAAATTACGAGGAAGACTGTTATATCATGTTTGGCCCGGAAAGCCGTGGCATTCCGGAGGAGATTCTGGTGGAGCATCCCGATGAGTGTGTGCGCATTCCTATGATGGGCGAAACCAGATCTTTGAATCTTTCCAATTCCGTAGCGGTGATTTTATACGAAGCATTGAGACAGAATAATTTTTCGCAAATGAAATTGGAGGGCGAATTACATCGCCTACACTGGTAGAAAGAAACCCAAAACCGAATTGGCGGTTGGATTAATAGTTATGAATATTATTGAAGCAAAAGATTTAGTACATGAATTTTTTCGTCGCGACGAAGAAGGTAATATCGAAGGCATTTCCGTAGCGCTGGATAAGGTGGACTTGCAGGTGCAGGAGGGGCAGTTTATTTCCATTTTAGGACATAACGGTTCCGGAAAATCCACATTGGCAAAACACATCAATGCGCTGCTTACCCCATCCGACGGTACCATTTACGTGGACGGAAAAGATACCTTGGATCCGAATAATGAGTTGGCCATTCGCCAGAGTGCGGGCATGGTGTTTCAGAATCCGGACAATCAGATTATCGCAAGTATTGTGGAAGAAGATGTGGGCTTTGGCCCCGAGAATATCGGAATTCCCACAGATGAAATTTGGGAGCGGGTGGAACGTTCCTTAAAGTCTGTTGGCATGTGGAAGTATCATTCCCATTCCCCCAATAAACTTTCCGGTGGTCAGAAGCAGAGAGTGGCCATCGCAGGTGTTATGGCTATGGAGCCAAAGTGCATTATTTTGGATGAGCCTACCGCCATGTTGGATCCCGAGGGACGCAAGGAAGTCATTAAGGTGGCCCATGAGTTAAATCAAAAAAAGGGCGTTACCGTGATTTTAATTACTCATTACATGGAGGAAGTCATTGATTCGGATTTTGTCTATGTGATGGAAAAGGGCAAAATCGTAATGCAGGGAACACCCCGGGAGATTTTTTCCAAGGTGGACGAATTAAAGCATTATCGTATGGAGGTACCTCAGGTGACCTACCTTGCCCATGAACTGAAAAAAAGCGGCTTGGATCTTCCGGAAGGAATCTTAACCAGAGAGGAGTTTTTGCATGTCCTTAATATTGGATAATGTGACATACAAATACAGCACAAATACAGCATACGAAATTACGGCTTTGGACGGGGTATCTTTAAAAATCGATGACGGTGAGTTTGTCGGAATCATCGGTCATACCGGCAGCGGAAAGTCCACGCTGATTCAGCATATGAACGGACTTTTAAAAGCCACTTCCGGCAGTATTTATTACAACGGTCAGGATATCTACGACAAGGATTATGATTTAAAGGATTTGCGTACCCAGGTGGGCATGGTGTTTCAGTATCCGGAGCACCAATTGTTTGAAACCACCGTATTTGAAGATGTAAAATTCGGCCCGAAAAATCAGGGCTTAGATGATAAGGAAGCTTCCCTTCGTGCCTACGAAGCTCTCCGTGCCGTACATTTCCCGGAGGAGAGTGTGGAGCAGTCCCCCTTTGAATTATCCGGCGGTCAGAAACGCCGTGCAGCCATAGCGGGAGTCATTGCCATGAAGCCGGCGGTTTTGATTTTGGACGAGCCTACGGCAGGATTGGATCCCAAGGGCCGTGGTGAGATTTTGCATCTCATAAAGGATATGCATAAAAACAGTGGAAAAACCATTATTTTGGTTTCTCACAGTATGGAGGACGTGGCAAACTACGTGGACCGTATCATCGTCATGAACGACGCGAGGGTGTATATGGACGGTTCCGTAAAGGAAGTCTTCTCCAGAATCGATGAGCTGGAAGCCATCCATTTGGCGGTTCCGGAAGTTACCTATCTTATGCGGGAAATCAAGCGCAGAGGATTTGATGTGGATGAGTCCGTGACCACCGTAGAAGAAGCAAAAAGAGAAATTTTAAAGCTGAAAGGCATGTTAGCATAAATTATGTTTCGAGAAATAACCATCGGACAGTACTACCCGGCAGAGTCCAGACTACACAGATTGGACCCCAGAGTAAAACTGTTCGCAACCTTTATGTATCTAATCAGTATATTCATTGCAAACGGCATTGTAGGATTTGCATTTTTAATCCTTTGTTTGTTTGCGGTGATTCGTATGTCCAAGGTTCCTTTTTCCTATATGGTAAAGGGCTTAAGCGGAATCGTGGTGCTGCTTGTGGTGGCCGGTTTGTTTAACTTGTTTATGACCCCGGGACAGCCCTTGGTGGTTTTTGGCCCTCTCACCATTTCCGATGTGGGAGCAAAAAATGCGGCGCTTATGACGGGACGTATGATTTTTTTGATTATCGGTACCAGTATTATGACCCTTACCACCACCCCCAATCAATTGACGGATGGACTGGAAACCGCATTAAAGCCGCTGACACTTGTAAATGTGCCGGTGCATGAAATCGCCCTTATGATGTCCATTGCCCTTCGCTTTATTCCTATTTTGGTGGAGGAGACGGATAAAATTATGAAGGCCCAGATGGCACGAGGCGCGGATTTTGAATCCGGCGGACTCATCAAAAAAGCCAAGGCCATGGTGCCTCTTTTGGTGCCTCTATTTGTATCGGCTTTCCGCCGTGCCTCCGATTTGGCACTTGCCATGGAGGCTCGCTGCTACAGCGGTGGCGAGGGTCGTACCAAGATGAAGCCTTTGCATTATGAAGCATGGGATAAAAGAGCCTATGTATTTGTATTGTTGTATATGGCAGCAATGATTTGTATTCGGGTGTTTGTAAGAATATGAGAGTAAAGCTTACGGTAGCCTATGACGGAACCGCTTACTGCGGCTGGCAGGTTCAGCCCAACGGAGTGACGGTTCAAGAGGTGTTAAATGAAAAAATAAGTGAGTTTTTCGGGCAGGATATTCAGGTGACGGGAGCCAGCCGTACGGATGCGGGAGTGCATGCTCTTTGCAATGTGTGTGCCTTTGATGTGGACACACGGATGCCTGCGGAAAAGATTGCGTTTGCCCTAAACCAGACTTTGCCGGAGGATATTTCCATTGTGGATTCCCGTGAGGTGGATGCGGATTTTCACCCCAGATTTCATAAGGGGAAAAAGACTTACGAATATAAGATTTTAAATCGGACCTTTCCGGATCCCACCAGACGCTTATACAGTTTGTTTTATCACAGACTTTTGGATGCGGATGCCATGAATCGGGCAGCAGCCTATTTGGTGGGTGAGCATGACTTTACCACCTTTTCTTCTATTCATGCCCAGACCAATACCTATGTGCGCACTGTCTATGATTGTCATGTGACCCGTGATGAAAATGATATGATTACCATTCATATCGAGGGCAACGGCTTTTTGTATAACATGGTTCGTATCATCGCCGGCACGCTTATCGAAGTAGGCTGGGGCAAACGCTCTCCGGAAAGCATAGGAGAGATTTTGGAAGCCCGTGACCGCAGGCTCGCCGGCCCAACCGCCCCTCCGGAGGGGTTAACATTAATAAATATTGAATATTTATAGAGGAAACTATGAGATTTATACCTGTGAAGATGCTAAAGCCCGGCATGAAAACCGGCAAAAGCATCATCGGCAGAAAAAGAGAATTCATGCTAGCCAGCGGCAGCGTCTTAACGGAAGACTACATCAGTCGCCTGCAAAAGGGTGGCTATTTGGGAGCCTATGTTTTGGATTCCTTTACCGAGGGAATCAGCATGGACTCCATTATTTCGGATGAGACCATGCAAAACGGTATTGAAGCAGTGGCGGAGCGAAACCTGGACGATATCATGCAGGTGTCTTCTGCCATGGTGGCGGAGATCCAGAGTCGCAAAAACGTTCGCATGGATTTGTATGATTTGCGAAGCTTCGATGACTATACCTACCATCACTCTGTCAGCGTGGCGGTATATGCAGTCATCGTGGGTCAGGAAATGGGCTTTACCGTAAATGACTTAGAACTTTTGGCCACCGCCGGTCTTTGTCACGACTTGGGTAAGTCTAAGATTCCCATTGAAGTGTTAAACAAACCATCTCGTCTCACGGATGAGGAATTTACGATGATTAAGACCCATCCCAGAAGCGGATATGAGATGGTATATGCCAATCCCAAGATTCCGGTTTCCGTGCGACAGGCAGTGCTTTGTCATCATGAAAATGAGGATGGCAGCGGTTATCCCGTAGGTCTTACGGGAGATAAGATTCATCCCTTTGCAAAAATCATTCACGCGGTGGATGTGTATGATGCGCTGACCAGTCGCCGGGTGTATAAGGAACCCAACACCCCATCGGACGCCATGGAGTATTTGATGGGTGGTTGTGATACCTTATTTGATCGTGACGTGGTGGGGGTAATGTTGGACGCCATTCCTGCCTATCCTCCCGGAATCGAAGTAGAACTTTCCGATGGTTCTTCCGGAATTGTGATGGAGCATACTGCGGACGTACTTCGACCGAAAGTAAAGATTTATAAGACCGGTGAAGTGGTGGATTTAAGTGAGGATGAAGCCTTCCGTCAGGTCTATATCAAGTCTTCCGGCTTTGTGGACCTAAACGATAATAAAGTGGAAGAACTAAATGAAAACCGGGGCAAGATTAAGCACAACCGCAAGAAAGTGGTAATCGCAGTGGAAAGCGTCATTGAGCGCCGTCAGTTGGAATCCATTGTTCCGGAGGATGTGGATGCGGTTTCTTTTAATAACGGATTGGAATGCATTCATTATATAAAGACAAAGGGAAGTCCGAATCTTTTGATCATTGATGTGGATCTGCCTCAGCCCGGTGGCATAAAGACCGTCGAGAATCTTCGAGGCATGGGCTACGGCGTGGTTCGCCTTCCGGTGGTATTTGTATCCAGTCATAAAGATAAGGACACCATTCTTCATTGCAGAGACTTGGGAGTGGAGGACTATATATTAAAACCGCTCAATTCCATCTTCGTTCAAAAACGTGTAGAAATGATTTTGGAAAAAGATAAGAGTTTATCTTAATTTGTAAAATGCAGAATTAACAAATAGAGCAATATATTCCTTCGACTTGTTTAAATATGATTTAATAAGACAGACACAGTGTGAAAAAAATTTTTTTCCAAACTGTGTCTTTTTTGTGTCTTATTTGTGCCGATTTTGTGCCCCTCAGGACGGTAAAATCTCTCCATAAGTTTTTGCTCGGACAAGACGTAGAAAGGAGACTGCTTATGAAAATTCAGAAGAGACATTGGAAAGATTCTTTTTCAAGAGTTTTTTCGATTGCATTAGCAATTATGATGATTCTGGTTTATATGCCAACTACAGCATATGCGGAAGATGGTATTGAACCGGCTGAAATCACAGAAGCACAAGTTGCTGAAGAAGTACAGGAGGTTGCAGAAGTCGCAGAACCTGCTTCGGAGGAAGCGGTAGTGACAGAAGAGCCTGCCGAAGAGGTTGCAGAGGAGGTTCCTTCGGAAGAAGTTACTGAAGCAGATGCGGAAGAAATTTCCGAAGAAGCAGTGACTACAGAAGAAACAGCTGAAGCAACAGAAGAATCCGATGAAGAAGTGGATGAAGCTTCTGAAGAGGATACAGAAGATACAGACGACGAAGAAGACGAAGAAGACGAAGAAGAAGAAGAAGAAGAAGACGAAGAAGACGAAGACGAGGAAATCGAAGAAACAGAAGATGTTGAGTTTTCTTCTTACCAAACAATCGATGATGTACTCGTAAGAGTACAGGCTGACGCAGGAGTATTTCCGGAAGGTGCTTATCTTTTTGTAAGAAAGGTTACAAGAGATGAGCGGGCAGCAGTTGAATCTTCACTGGATGCAGTAAGATCTAATAAAAACGTAGCGGCGGCTTATACATTCGATATTACAGTTTTTGATAAAAACGGAAATGAGATTCAGCCGGATACTTCCAAAGGAAATGTATATGTTAACTTTACATTAAAGGAAGCAACTGTCGCAAACTTAACAACAGATGTATATCATACCAATGATGAGTTACAGACAGAAGCTTTAGCATATGCAGAGCAGGGTGAAACCATTATTGCTCAGACAACAGGATTCTCATTCTATACAGTAGAATTTACCTATGGTGATCTTCAGTATGTGATGCAGGGTGGCACAGAAGTTACTATAGCAGAAATTCTTACAGCAGTTGGCCTTTCCGGAAGCGTTTTAAATGCAAGCGGAAGCAACAACGAACTTTTTACAGTAAAAAATGAAAGCGGTGTTTGGTCAGTTCAGGCATTACAGGCCTTTGATACGGAAGAAACACTTACCGTAGATTTAGATGACGGACAGCGTTATGTCATCACCGTTACAGATACTCCGGGTGAAGTAGGAGCTCACAGCTATACAAATGATGCGGGCGATGTCTTCCTTGGTGGAAAATATATAGAGGTTGGTGTTGCAAAGACAGGATCCTTTGGTACTGCTTCTGCAGCTTCGGCAGATTTTCACCCTACGTCGGAAAATACTACTAGTCGCAAGATTGGATTAAGCGTGGATGGCGATGGATTTGAAACCGGAAATGCGGCATCAACAGGAGATTTCTTCCTTCCCGGTAGCCCGGAGGAACGTTATATTTTGGCATATAAGATTGGCGGAACTGCATACAATAACTGTAATGCGGAAAGAAATGGTGCTTCTTGGAGGTCCCCACAGGTGTCACCGACAACAACGGATCATTCTGATTTGACTTCCGGAAAATTAAAATCCACTACAACCGGTACTACCCATGAGGGTGTAGCTATGGTAATGAATATATCATTCGACGCAAATGATATGTATTATATGACGGAAGTTACCATTACCAATAATTCCACAAGTAATATTGATAGTGTCCGCTGGGTACGTTCTTTTGATCCGGATATGGATGCTGAAATGCATGGTGATTATAATACCTATAATAAAGTAATAAGTAATCCGAATAGCAGCACTCCATACACAAGTGATCAGTGTGCTATGGTAGTTGCTAAGGGTGGTACTACTCAAGAATCATTCTTCTTTGCAGCCTTTGACCCCAGAGCCAGAGCGTCTCGTGGCGTGAGCTTTTCACCATCAAATGCTTATATGGACGGACTTTGGAGCGACTCTGGTGTTCCTACAGTTCCAACCAGTGCTTTGTATTCAGGAACAGCTGGGTTTGAAAAAGAAGATAATGCGATTGCCATTACTTTTGATTGCGGAACATTAGCTCCGGGACAGTCAACTACGTTATCATATTACTCAAGCTTGGATCCAAATGTTGATAACACTTTTTCAAAGTTGTCTGGGTCAGTTAACTATGTTGACGAAGCTATTGAAGGATTAGAGGCAAATACAGTCTATGAAATAACAGCTGCTGGTGATAGCATCACCTATGTGATTCAGTCAAACGGAAGCGGACAGATTAGCTTTACCGGAACTGATTCAAATGGTACGGCTTATGATTTTGTCGGAAAGACATTAACTATTAGAAAACAGGAAGGTACAGAGGAACCTGCAAATGTTGAAATTTCGGGACGACCAAGTGCTATAGATGCCATTGCCGGAGATGATGCAACAAACAGTTCGGCAACAGCTTCCTCGGCAGCACGTCCTTCAGATGTATCGGACACATCGATAAACGCAGGTGCGACTTATATTGAGTTCTTTGTAGATACGGATGATGCAGCAAAGATGGCTCAACAGTATGCTCTTTATACTACGGATGGAACTCAGGTTGCGACTACAACATGGACACGCCCGGACGAGAATGGACGAGTTCGCTTTAGTGGACTGACAGCAGAAACTACCTATATAGTTAAGGCTCGAATCCCTGCTACAAGCAGTTCACCGGCATCTTTACCGACTGCAGGAGTAACAGTCTCTACAACCCAGGAAGATTTAAATAATTTCCCGAATGGTTCATGGACGGTACCAACCGGAGAAGAGACAACATTTACTTACGATGGAAATCCACATACTGCACCTAGCGTAACAGCCCTGGAAGGCGCAACTGTTACATACAGTGCATCTTATGGTAGTGCTTATTCGACAACAGTGCCAAGTTATACGAGTGCAGGAACCTATACGGTATACTATAGAATTGAAAAGGAAGGATATCGTACGGTTTATGGCTCCTATGAAGTAACAATTAATCAGAATAACACCTACGATGCAAATAATTCATTAACTAAGGTTGAATTAACAGGAAAAGATGCCACAGATCCTAACCAGAAGGATTCGAGCGAAACAACTTTTGTAACAAGTGTATCGTCTTCTAACCTGAATGCATATACGCAAAAAGAGGCTGAAAAAGTTGGAGGAGCCACTCCGACAACAGTACAATTAACAGTCAACCTTGAAAAAGAAGATGATGTTGCTGCAGGTGAAGTAACTAATATTAAAAACGTAATCAGTGAGAAATATCCAAACTTAGATTCTGCAAATATTAAGACAGAGTATTTAGATATGAAAGTGTTGCTAAATAATGTGCCACAGGAGGATTTAGGTCAGGTTATCGAAATCGCAATTGACTATGATACGACTGATAAGTATGCATTTTCAATTATTCGAAATCACCAAGCAACAGGACAGGCGGATGTGACTCAAAGATTTACCCCGCTTTCCGAAAGACCTACTTCAGGATATAAGGACGGAACATTCTATGTGGATACAGCAAACCAGAAGATTTATGTATACACCCAGTTGTTCTCTACATACGCGGTAGTTTACTCTACAATACCGTATACCATTCCGGAGGATGTTCCAAGCCTGGTTCCTGCATTGGCAGCAAGTACAGTGACACCGGCAGTTACAAATACAGTTTATGTACCTGTAGCTACGGAAACCACAAAGAAGTCTCCACAGACAGGTGAGAGCATTCTTACAAAGATTCGTTATTTATTTGATTTCTAATTAATTCATTCGCGGGCCGTTGAAAGCATGAGCAAAAGCTTTCAGCGGCCCTTTTTATAAGACAGGGGACGGTTCTCTGTCTTTTTTTACCTTTTATCACTAAAAATTTACCTTTCATCCCAAAGTGTTGATATCCGATTTGAAGTATGCGAAAGTATACTTGCAAGGAGGGAAAATAAGGGACATGAAAATCAACATTGACGTAGATGATTCTTTGGAGCAGGATTCCATTACCATCCACTGTCGTGAGATTACGGAGGAGATTTTAGAACTTCAACGAAGTTTGGTCGACCGAAAATCTGCTCAGACGAAGATCTCCGCATATCAGGATGATACGGAATACTTCCTGGAGCTAAAATCCATTATTTTTCTGGAAGCCCAGGGAAATTACATTTTGCTCCACACAACCAAGGACATTTACAAAACAAGACAAAAACTTTATGAGCTGGAGGAACTGCTCCCCCGAGACTTTATCCGGGTATCCAAATCAACCATAGTAAATACTTTAAAGATATCCGCCATAAAGAAAAACATTACGGGAGCCAGTGAAATCAGCTTCCTATCCTCCACGAAGAAAGCATTTGCTTCGAGGAACTATATTAAAGCATTGATTGAAATTATGGATGAAAAGAGGTTAAAGAGATGAAAGGAAAAAATATTTTTGCGGGAATTGTATTAATTTTATTTGCGGCAGCGCTCATGGTAGACAAAATGGGAATCTACCCGGATATGCCACTTTTGAAAATCGGTATTTCGTTGATACTTGTGTATGTGCTTTGCGTTTCCTTAAGAAAATTTGAATTTGTTGGCGTTACATTCCCTCTGGGTTTGATTGCCATTATGTTTAGCGATGAACTCGGCATCAGCCAGGTTTCTCCTTGGATTATTATTTTATCCTCTGTTTTGGTAGGCGCAGGTCTTACCCTTATCTTTGGAAAATCAAAGGTACATGTGTTTAAAGATGGTAAACATGTGGATTGCAAGTGGGATAATGACAAGGCTGTTACAGAGTATAATGAGGGAGAAGACGGTTTTTCCATCGAGAACAGCTTTGGTTCAAGCACCAGATATGTTTCCGTAAAGGATTTGAAAAGCGGACATATTGAAAACGGATTTGGAAGCTTAACGGTGTACTTAAATGGCACCACCATTGATCCAAACGGCGCGACCCTTCATACGGAAAACGGATTTGGTGAATTAAACGTATACATTCCAAAAGAATTCCGGGTGTCCATGCATACGGAAAGCGGATTCGGAAAAGTAACCACCCACGGAGAACCGGCGCAGAATTCAGAACTTCCGGTTTTGAATTTAAACGTAGAAAACGGTATGGGCAGCACTGATATTTACTTCGAATAAAAAAAGAGGAGACAGGGGGACGGTTCTCTGTCTCCTCTCTATTTAATTTTATGGTTGACAGGGTGTAGACCTCGTAATATAATATAACGGCTGATGTAGTTTAGAAGCAGTGTTTCAATAGCCCCGAAACCTGTTTTAACTATAGAAATGCTTTCGCGGAATATTTCGGACATTTTGTTCTGCGAGGCCCGTTAAGTAGTTTATTAGGAGGAATTGTCATGAAGACTTATATGCCTAACCCACAGAACGTGGACAGAAAATGGTATGTAGTAGATGCTGAAGGACAGACACTTGGTCGCCTTTGCTCTGAAGT
>JAEEGL014514977.1_pt1 | contig 19738 bp, 14 predicted proteins | sample 9134231 | NCBI WGS metagenome assembly JAEEGL01 (sample SAMN16246548, study PRJNA631951) | gut metagenome | biome: gut microbiome; feature: rumen; material: fiber-attached | host: Bos | place: Iran: Karaj | collected 2018-10 | reverse complement strand
TTGATTTGCCGCAACTCCACTACCCGAAACCAGTATTTAATTGAAAAAGTGATTGACAAATGAGTTTGCAATGTGGAATAGTAGGACTGCCCAATGTGGGTAAGTCGACCCTTTTTAACTGCCTGAGCAATGCCAAAGCACAGGCGGCCAATTTCCCTTTTTGTACAATAGAACCCAATGTGGGTGTTATCACCGTCCCGGATGAACGGCTGGCTAAACTTGTTGAGATGGAACGTCCCGCCAGTGTTGTTCCCGCCACGGTGGAGATTGTGGACATAGCAGGGCTTGTGCGAGGAGCTTCCAAAGGGGAGGGGCTTGGCAACAAGTTTTTGGGTGACATTCGTACTACCGATGCCATTATCCATGTGCTACGCTGCTTTGACGACGACAACGTCACCCATGTGGATGGCAGTGTCGACCCTATTCGCGACAAACAGACCATCGACCTTGAGCTACAGTTCAAAGACCTTGAGACCATTGAAAACCGATACGACAAGGAGGTGAAGAAAGCCAAAGCCGGAGGCGACCCTAAGGCCAAGAAACTTGTTGAGGTAATGGATCTTTACCGCGAGGCTCTCCTTAGCGGACACAGCGCAAGGACGGTTGTCCTTGACGAAAACCAGAAAGAGGCAGCCAAAGACTTGATGCTTCTTACTGCCAAACCGATTTTATATGTATGCAACGTCGACGAGTCATCTGTGGTGACAGGTAATAAATATGTCGATGCTGTGCGCGAGGCAGTGAAGGATGAAAATGCCGAAGTTCTCGTCATTGGTGCAGCCATTGAGGCTGACATAGCCGAACTGGAGACATACGAAGAGAAACAGATGTTCCTTGAAGACCTTGGATTGAAAGAATCGGGTGTCAATCGGTTGATAAAAGCCGCCTACAAACTGCTTAACCTCCAAACATTCCTCACGGCAGGCCCGAAGGAGTGTCGAGCATGGACTTTCAAAAAAGGTATGAAAGCCCCTCAAACAGCAGGAATCATCCATAGCGACTTTGAGCGTGGTTTTATCCGTGCCGAGGTGATAAAATACGAGGATTATGTTGCCCTCGGCAGCGAGGCCAAATGCCGCGAGGCTGGTAAAATCGCTGTTGAAGGCAAGGACTATGTAGTGCAGGATGGCGACATCATGCACTTCAGATTCAATGTGTAATTTCCCAAAATGAGCCCCATGTTCCATAGCAAGACACTTGGTATTTCAACAGGAATTGTACTGTTGCTATGTCTGGCTTTTTCCAGCTGCTCTACACAAAAGGCCACATGGGGTAATATTCAATTCCACAACATTACTACACATTACAACATTTGGTGGAATGGCAATGAGAGCCTTAAAAAAGGTGTTGCCATGATGAACGACAGGTGCAAAGACGATTACACAAGGATTCTGCCTGTCTATAAAATGGGTACCAAGGAAGAGTGTGCATCGCTTAATCCTCAGTTTGACCGTGCCATAGAAAAGAGCGTCAAGGGAATCAAAAAACACAGTATTTTTGTCAACGGACAGGAGCATGTACCTTATATTCCAAAGTGCTATTTGATGACGGCATACGCTACCTTCTACAAACACGATTTTGTGACCGCTGCGAGCACCTGCCAGATGCTGGCCTCACAATATGCAGGAACTGCCATTGGCGACGAGGCGGCGATTCTGCAAGCACGCTGTTCCACCATGGATCAACGTTATCAGGATGCCGAAGGTGCTTTGGACGAAATGGTAGTGGCTGCCGGCAAGGACAATTTCGCCTCCAGTCAGAAACTGAACCTTTACCTCGCAATGGCCGAGTGTACATTGCCACAGGAAAAGTACAAGAAGGGCGTCAATTTCCTTAAAATGGCACTCGACGAGCACCCTTCACAGGAACAAAAGGCCCGAATCTATTTTATCTTGGGACAGATTTACCAAAGCCAGGATAAGCGTCCCACAGCATCGAAGTACTATGAAAAAGTGCTGAAATGCAATCCTTCTTACGAGATGGAATTCAATGCCAGGCTGAACATGGCCTCATGCGCCGACCTTCAGCACACTGACAGGGAGAAATTGGAACGCCTGCTTGACCGAATGTTGAAGGACAAGAAGAACGAAGAGTTCCTCGACCAGATACATTATGCCAAGGGAGAAATGTATATGGGCATGAGAGATGTGAAAAAAGCTTGTGCCGAATTCAAAGTGTCATCGGCCGTGTCGAAAAACAATCCTGCGCAAAAAGCACGTTCTGCTCTTCGTTTGGCTGGCATTCTTTTCGATAAGTATCAAGATTATGACCAAGCACAGATTTATTACGACACTGCTATTTCAATTATTAAGCCTGACTATCCCCATTATTCCGAAATCAAGTCCCGACACACCCTCCTGTCTTCCCTTGTTTCATACACCCGCGTCATTGACCGCAATGATAGTTTAATAGCTATCGCCCAGATGCCTCAGGACAAACGGTTGGCCATTATCAACAGCAAGATTGAGGAACTGAAAAAAGCGGAAGAAGCAGCCAAGGAAAGAGAGTTGCTGGAACAGCTCGCCAACGATGGCAAAGCCCAACTCAATACCCTGCAAGGCGATTGGTATTTTTACAACAGCAATACAGTGCAGAAAGGTAAAGAATCCTTCCGCCAGAAATGGGGTATGCGTTCGTTGGAAGATTATTGGTTTCTTTCAAACAAAGGTTTATTGGGGATGAATATGTTGGCGCAGCAGGACGACCGCGAACAAAGCGACACGCTTGATGGTGACAATACCAATCTTGATGATAAAAAAGATGGTTCAAAGGATTCGTCCAGTTTGGCTGCGGCCGGCAATCCAAATGACCCGCACGACGTGGCCTATTATTTAAAAGACCTTCCAAAGTCTCAGGAGGAAATTGACTCGATGATGAGTGAAATATCGGTTAGCCTACTGAACGCCGGATACATCTTCTACGACGGTATACACAATCTGCCCAAAGCTCTCGAATGTTACATTAGAATGACAAGCGATTTCACCACCAATCCCGAAATCGTGCAAGCATTCTTTATGCTATATAAAATATACGAGAGGCAAGGTAATACTCCAAGCTCCAATTATTACCGCGACATGGTGTTGATGGGATTCCCCGACAGTGATTTTTCCAATCTTATACTCGACGAAGACTATTATAAAGAAATAATGCGCCGCAGCCAACTGGTCAACGAAGACTACGACAATGTCTATAATCTCTACCGAAGACATCGGTATGACGAGGTCCTTGCCAGTGTTGAGAATGCAAAATTGTTATACGAAGGCAATCCATCGTTGGGCCGGTTCCGTTATTGGGAAGGCCTTTCCCACGCACGGATGGATAATAAATCCTCGGCAATCTCCACCTTCGAGGAGATTATTGAACAATATGCAAAGGACGACACCCTCGTGGCTTTGGCTCAGGAGCAGCTGGAGTATCTGCAAGGGGAAAATGGACGGTATATTGCAAACAGTGGTGGAGATGAAGAAATAGTTGATTCTGTCTCCAATGGGGTTGCATCAAAGGAAAAAGCACGTCAGGTTAACAGACTTCGTCCTTCTTCAACAAACATTGATGAACTTCCTCCCGAGGCTCAACTATTCCGCTATCGCGAAAACATGCCACATTCTGTCATTATTCTTGTTAAAGAAAAGAAAATCCGTGCCACTCAACTACAGGCCAAGATGGGTACTTTCATCTTGACATATTATTCTAATTCGGGATACAAGGTTTCTCCGCTTATGTTCACCGACTCAACACAGATGGTCACTGTCAATACATTCAAAGATGCACGCGAAGCCATGGATTTCGCCAACCATCTCCTCACCGACGACGGACCACTCATCCAGTATAGCCCTGACGACTATCAAGTGTATGCCATCTCCAAACAAAACTATACCACACTCTACAACCGCAAGAAGGTCGATGCATACAAATTGTTCTACGATAAATATTATTTAAAATGAGCGACAATATCAACAGCCTAATCAACACCATTACGGTAGGCACATCCATTAAAGGCGACATCCAGGCCAACGGCGATTTCCGCATGGATGGCACCCTGGAAGGCAATATCACCCTTACAGGCAAACTTGTTATCGGCGAGCAGGGGCATATCGTGGGCAATGTGGTATGCCAAAATGCCAATGTTATCGGCATTATCGACGGCAATCTTTCAGTGAAAGAATTCCTCACACTGTATGCCACTTCGCGAGTTAAAGGCGACATAGTCGCCAACAAATTAGCCATCGAACCCGGCGCCTATTTCACTGGCAGCTGCCACATGCTCGACGAGCTCTCCGACTGACCAAACATTCCCTATGTCAAAAGAGGAAAACGTCAGACAATTATTCGAGGCTTGGGCGGGAATACCACCCGGGCAGTTGCTTGCTATTGGTGCGCATGGCAGCCCTCGTAAATATTGGAGAGTGGCCGCCAACGAACATTGTTGTATTGCTGCATGGAACGACGATGTAAGAGAGAACGAGGCTTTTTTCTACTACAGCAAAGCCCTCAAAAGCAGGGGCATTAATGTGCCTGAGGTTTTCTCAGTATCCTCCAATCGTAAATGCTACCTACAACAGGACTTTGGCGATACTACATTGTATTCCATCCTTTTCGATAAGCAAAGGACGGGAAGTGGATTCGATGCCGCGATGCTCAGTCTGTTCAAACGGGTGCTGTCTGACCTTGCCGTAATGCAGACTGTAGGCCGTGATATGGATTTCTCCCACGCCTACCCGCGAAGCGACTTCGATGCCCAGTCCATCCAGTGGGATTTGAACTATTTTAAGTATTGCTATCTCAAACTGAGCTATACCCCTTTCGATGAAGAATTGCTGGAGCGGGACTTTGCCACCCTCGTCGAATATCTTCTCGACACCGACTGCTCCTTCTTCATGTATCGAGACTTCCAGTCACGCAACATTATGTTGCATCATGGCCAGCCCTACTATATCGACTTTCAAGGCGCCAGGCGGGGGGCTGCCCAATACGATGTCGCTTCGTTACTTTATAGCTCTAAAAGCAATCTTCCCGAACCCATACGCCGGGAGCTTTTGAACCATTATCTGAAATGTCTTTCAACGCACCGTCCTGTCAACCCCGACGAGTTCCGGCAGCGATTCTACGGCTATGTCCTTATCCGTATCCTTCAGGCCATGGGTGCCTATGGCTACCGTGGCTATTACGAACATAAAGACTATTTTTTCAATAGCATCCATCTTGCTGCCAATAACATCAGGACACTTCTCGACTCTCATCCCTTGCCCATTCCTCTGCCTCATCTGAACGATGTGCTCCGCTATATTGTCGAAACCGACTCGCCGAAGCCACAGCCTTCACCCCGTGCAGGACTGGTTGTAACGGTGAATAGTTTTTCATATAAAAAGGGTATTCCCCACGACACCTCGGGCAATGGTGGAGGCTATGTTTTTGATTGTCGTGCCCTGCCCAATCCCGGACGCTATCCAGAATACAAATCATACACCGGGAAAGACAAACCCGTCGTTGATTTCTTGCAGGGGGACGAACATGTCGAACGTTTCATATCTGCCGTCGAACAATTGGTGGGAGCCTCTATTTCGAAATATCTTGAACGCAACTTTACCAGTTTGACTGTCAGTTTTGGCTGTACAGGAGGGCAGCACAGGTCGGTATATTGTGCAGAACGTCTTGCTTCCTGGATAGTTAAAAATTTTGATTGTCAGGTTGTTATTAATCATGTTGAACAAAAATAATAAAAATACTTTTCACTTTTTTTTATCACATCATTCTTTTTTCGTATCTTTGCAAAACTGATTGAATAACAAAAAAACAACATTATATCATGAAAAATAAGACCTTGATTCAAATCCTTCTGGGTGTTGCCATCGTCGGATTGGCTGTCGCGCTCTACCTGAGCATGACAAAACCCATCAAATTCAACAGTGAATTCACGAAACGTCGCGACGCCTGCGCCGAAAAGCTCAAAGCCATCCGCACACTCGAAGAGGCTTACAAAAACACCTATGGCTGCTACACCGGCAGTTTCGACACTCTCATTAACCGCCTGATGAACGAGGACAGCCTGAGCGTGGTGAATAAGAATATCAACTACGACAGAATTCCCGAAGATGTAGATATCAACGAGATGACCGAGGCTGACCAGATTAAGGCCGGTTATGTTTCGCGTGTGGTGGAATTTGTCAACCCCATTGAAAATTTACGCAAGAGCGGCAAATTCAACCTCACCGATGAGGAAATACGCAATGTCCGCTATGTCCCCTATCCCCGCGACAAGAAATACGATTTTAAACTCCAAGCCGGCTTCATCGAAAAGAGCGGTTATCAGATGCCCGTTTTCGAATGTCTTGTCATGATGGACGACCTCCTTGCCGACCTCGACCATCAGCTGGTAGTGAACAAAATCGATGAATTGGTGAAAAACCAACGTTTCCCTGGATGGAAAGTGGGTGACATGACCCAAACCATCGTGGACGGTAACTTTGAATAAAATGCAATCTTTAGTCACGGACATCATCACGACAGATAGTGCAGTGGCTAACACCGAAAAAAGATTATCCATTTGCCTTGGGTCAAATGGATTTTCTTTTTCAGTAGCCACTCTCAATGACGTGTTGCTCACTGTGGGCGAAGTCGGTTTAGGGCAATACTCTTCCGCCACAAGCCTGGCTCGCGTCGTGGCAGAGACCGTCTTGAATGGCGAGGCTGCGTTAGGCTACAAGCAAATGAGTCTAATTCTTCCCTCCATGCACTTTGCATGGATTCCGGAACATCTCTACGACCCTTCGCGCGATAGGCAATATCTCAATGTTGTTGCTTCGATTCCCGATGCTGCAGGAGTGTCAAGAATCTATTCCCCTGCACTGAAATCGTATATTGTTTTCGCTGTTCCGTCCGACATTGTGATGGCTTTCAAGATTGCTCTTCCCGGCATCGACATCCATTGCCAACACTCCGTCCTTGCCGATAGTTCTACACTCTCTTCCAGTGTCGGACATCCTGCCATTCTCCTTCATGTACGCAGCGGCATGGCTGACATCGAGGCTTACTATAATGGACATTTGCTATTGTCTGCCACGTATCCTTCATCCGACCGCGAAGAAGTGTTGTACCATACTTTGAATGTCATGAAACAATTACATCTTGAAACCCCCGACATCCAACTCTCCATTTGCGGCCAAGTCGACAGAGACTTCTATCTTCACCTCTGCCATTTCTTCCCCAATGTCGACCTATTCACAGGCAAACAATACTCCTTTATAAATCCGGATTTCCAAACCCTTCACACATATAAGTACGCATTGGTATTAAGCAAATAACTCTCTTCACTTCTTAAAATATCACCTATCATGCGCATAATAGCAGGTTCTCTAAAAGGTAGACGACTCAACCCTCCAACCTCTCTGCCAGTCCGCCCTACAACCGACATGGCAAGGGAAAGCCTTTTCAATATACTCAATAACTATGTCGACTATGAAGATTGCTCGGTCATGGATCTCTTTGCTGGCACAGGAGCTGTATCCCTCGAGTTTATCTCAAGAGGTGCAAAGGAGGTTACATCTGTTGATATCAACAATCAGTGCATTGACTTTATCAAACATTCCGCCATTCAGTTCGGCGTCGCCAACCTCAAGGCAGTTCGTTCGGATGTGTTTGAACTACTCAAACGGGCTTATAAAAAATTCGACATTGTTTTTGCTGACCCTCCATACTCTTTAGAATCCCTTCCTCAGCTGCCCGACATTATTTTTAATAGCAATGTACTCACCGACGATGGCATTTTCATTCTTGAACATCCCCGCGAATTCCAATTCGAGTCTCATCCTCATTTCTGGCAGCACCGCAATTATGGCAAAGTCAACTTTTCTTTCTTTGCTCAGAAACTTAACGAAGAATAGTTTAATTTAAAAATAATAAATCAATACAATATCATGAATGCAGTTGTTAAAACACAGTTTTCATTCCCCAAACAAAAAAGCTTGTATATAGGCAAGGTACGTGATGTTTATAACATTGATGACAAATACATGGCCATGGTTGTCAGCGACCGCATCAGTGCTTTCGACGTCGTGCTTCCCAAAGGCATCCCTTACAAAGGTCAAGTACTTAACCAGATTGCTTCCAAATTCCTCGATGCAACCGCCGATATCGTCCCCAACTGGAAACTTGCCACTCCCGACCCCATGGTTACTGTCGGCCTTAAATGCGAAGGTTTCCGTGTTGAAATGATTGTTCGAGGCTACCTTGCTGGTAGCGCATGGCGCGAATACAAAGCTGGTGCTCGCTCACTCTGCGGTGTCCCTCTTCCCGATGGCATGGTCGAGAACCAGAAATTCCCGACACCAATTCTCACTCCTACAACAAAAGCCGATGAAGGCCACGACGAAAATATCTCCCGCGATGAGATTATCCATTCTGGTTTAGTCTCGAAAGAAGACTACGAACAATTGGAGCGTTACGCTCTCGCTCTCTTCCAGAGGGGAACTGAAATGGCTGCTGAAAAAGGGCTCATCCTTGTCGACACCAAATATGAATTCGGCAAACGCGATGGTAAAATCTATCTCATTGACGAAATCCACACTCCCGACAGCAGCCGATACTTCTATGCCGACGGCTATGAAGAACGCCTTGCCAAAGGAGAACATCAGCGTCAGTTGTCCAAAGAATTTGTCCGCGAATGGCTTATGGCCAACGGTTTCCAAGGTAAAGAAGGACAGCAAGTACCCGAAATGACTGACGAGATTGTCAATAGCATTACCGACCGTTATATCGAACTATATGAACACATCACAGGCGAGAAATTCCAGAAAGCCGAAGACTGTGCCGATGTTCTTGGTCGAATAGAGAAAAATGTCACAAACTGTCTCAACAGTCTTTAAGAAACTTGCATTGCTTTCATGGAAATAGAACGCAAATATCTTGTTTCCCATCTGCCTGACGACCTCAATCTCTACGAGCATATTGAGATTGAACAAGCCTATCTATGTTCATCCCCCACGCTGCGCATCCGCCGCATGGGGGATTCTTATATTCTTACAGTTAAGGAACGCCTTCAACTCAACTCCTCAGCCATCCACAATAGGGAAGAGGAGTTCTCGCTTAGCCCCCAAAGCTACCAGACCCTTCTTTCCAAATGCGACAGCGGCATGGTTTCCAAAACCCGCTACCGCATTCCTCTTTCCCAGCAGACCGGCAACCCCGAATATGGAAATCTCGTTGCAGAATTAGATGTTTTTCATGGGCGACACGATGGTCTTCTATTAGTTGAAGTAGAGTTTCCCGACACATTGTGCGCCAACAACTTCATCCCTCCGGAATGGTTTGGAGAAGATGTCTCAAACGAACCCTGCTACCGTAATAGTTTCCTTGCATCGATGTCCTAATACCTTAAAACATACTACCGTTGAAAAAGATTCCGCATACCTTTACCATTGTCTTCGCACTTATTCTCCTGGCAGCCGTATGCACATGGTTCATTCCTGCCGGTGAATTTGTTCGTGAATCTGTCACAATACAGAACCCCGACGGCACTACCTCAGTCAAAGAAGTGGTTCAGAACAACTCTTTCCGTTACGTTGAGCGCGCGCCCCAAACGTGGCAAATCTTCTCTGCTCTTTTTGACGGGTTTGTTGACAAGGCTGACATCATTATCTTTATCCTCATGGTGGGCGGAGCCTTTAATATCCTCAACAACAGCCGTGCCATTGAGGTAGGGGTGATGGCCTTTCTTCGAAGGGTGCTAAGGCTCAACCGCCACAAACTCTTCAAACGCTTGGGAGTGGAAAATATTATCATCACCCTTATCATGATAATGTTCAGTCTTTTCGGTGCCATTTTCGGCATGAGCGAAGAGACCATAGCTTTTGTCATCATATTCATTCCCTTGGCCATCTCGATGGGATACGACTCGATAGTGGGTGTATGCATGTGCTACGTGGCCGCCCATATAGGCTTTGCTGGAGCCATGCTCAACCCCTTCACCATAGGCATCGCCCAAGGTATTGCCGAGCTGCCCATTTTCTCCGGACTTGAATACCGTTTCCTTTGTTGGATTGTTCTCACCATCATTGGTATCGCATTTGTACTTTGGTACGCCAACCGAGTTAAAGCCAATCCGACAAAATCACCTACGTACAAAATCGACAACTATTGGCGCCAACGCTCCCAAGAACAGCAGCAAAACCCGGTCAAATACCATACACCTCCCGTTGCCTGGGTCATGTTCGGTCTGCTCTCAGTGGTATTAATCTACTGTGCTGTCGCCATGCCAACCACAACTATCTCTGTCGGTGGGGGAGAGGAAAGCCTTCCCATTCTACCAATACTTGCTGCACTGTTTGTCGTTACAGGAATCGTTGCCCTGCGCAAATCCGTTCATTTCTTTATCCTCGACATTCTGTTGTTCACCGTATGTTTTCTTGTGGCTGGAGTATTAGGCTATGGTTGGTATGTAAAAGAAATATCTTCGCTTTTCCTTGCCATGGGCATCTGTAGCGGCATAGCCTACAAACAATCGGCCGACGACATCGCCAAACTCTTCCTTGCCGGATGCAAGGATATCCTTTCTGCCGCGCTGGTCGTGGGTTTGGCAAGCGGCATCATCTTCATCCTTCGCGATGGCAAGATTATCGACACCCTTCTCTATGGTCTTACCCGGACACTCGCCACCAGCGGCGATGTGACTTCTGTCAGTGCCATGTATGTTTTCCAGACTCTCCTCAACCTTGTCATGCCAAGCGGCTCCGCCAAAGCCGCATTAACTATGCCTATCATGGCACAGTTCTCCGACCTCATAGGTGTCAGCCGCCAGACTGCAGTTCTGGCCTTCCAGTTCGGTGACGGCTTCACCAACATGATTACCCCCACCAGCGGCGTGCTCATAGCCGTTCTTGGGGTTGCCAAAATCCCTTACGCCACGTGGGTCAAATGGGTTTGGAAATTCATTCTCGCGCTCATTGTCATCGGTTTCCTCCTTCTCCTTCCAACTATCTTTATCGATTTCCCCGGTTTTTAAACATTTACATCATGAAAAAAGTTCTTTTCTGTCTTGCTATAACATTGTGCTGGTTCTCTTTCAGTCAAGCACAAGATTCTGCCTATGTTCGAAGCATCATCAAGGCTCTGACTTCTGAACAAATGCATGGTAGGGGGACATGTTATAACGGCGATTCTGTCGCTGCCGATTTCCTTGCAGGTGAGATGAGAAGGATAGGGGTGTTGCCTCTGCAAGTTAACTACTTACAATATTATACATACGACTGTTATAGTCTTGAAGGCCCCATTTCGCTTTCCCTCAATGGTACTGAACTTCTGCCGTTTACCCAATACCGACTGCTTTCCACTGCACGCTATGCAAAACCCTCCAATCTCGAAAAAGCAACATGGAAAAAGCAACTTAAAGACGGTACTTGGCTGATAGGAGTTGACCAACTCGATACCTATGGCCCGATTGTTGGTCCTGAACGTAGTGATCCTGTCTGTATCGAGATACTCAATTCTTTCATTCCCAAGCGGGTGAAAAAAGTCAAAGCGGATATTCCCATCCAATTCCATAAAAATTATAAAACCCAAAATGTAGTGGGATATGTACGAGGTGTTATCGACAGCATGATAGTATTCACTGCCCACTATGACCATTGTGGCACTATGGGAGACGGCGTTATTTTCCCTGGAGCGCACGACAACGCCAGCGGAGTTGCCGCGGTAATGGATCTGGCACGTATGTCAGCATCTCAGAAACCATATTATACAATGGTTTTCATGCTTTTTAGTGGCGAGGAGGCTGGATTGAAAGGCTCACAATATGCGGCTGAAAATCCTTTAATTGATTATTCTAAAGTAAAATTACTTTGTAATATCGACATGTTTTGTGGAGGCGACGAAGGTATTATGTTCTTTAATGCAAAAAGCAATAATACCAAAGACATTTTCGAACAAATGAAGTCATTGAACGATGAAATCCATGCTGCAGTTGAAATACGTCCTCGTGAAAATCGTCCAAACAGCGATCATTATTGGTTCAGCAACTATTGCCCATCAATTTTCCTTCTCACAATGGGACAACCTTTTGGGGGTTATCATGATCCAGACGACACCTGCGAAAAGTGTGGCTTAGGTCACTACAATTCATTTATGCAACTAATAAAAGCCATTGCTTATTTACAATAGTGCAAATGTCACCTGGAAAGGGCAATATATATTCTGCAATACTTTACTTAACATAACATGGATACTCATAGTAATAATTGTCCATTTAAGAGCCAATACTCAACCATGATTACAAATATTTTATTAGTCTTATATTTTTTATGTATATTTGCATTATGAAAAAAGAATTATCAGAAAAGGATAAATTATTCAAGACGTTACGATTAGGCTGTATTTTGCCTGTAGCTATTATATTTATATTGCTTGTTGCTTTCACTATTTTCTGCGGAATTGATTTTGTAAAAACCTCTTGATTTTGTTTTTTTTTACGTCCATTTATTAATCAATATTTCGTGGACAGTTGAAATAACAAAATTACATCAAGGTTCGCTCGATATTCCATACATAAGGGTTAGTTCTCCCATTTTTCTCCCATCCTGCATGGGAGAAATATGGGAGAAATATGGGAGAACTAACGAATAACGAGCGAAGATTCACCCATAGAAAAAGAGGACTTCCCATCGGGAGTCCTCTTTTTGTTGCTTGGTTTATTGTTTTCAGAACCGATTAATACATCTCATCAATACGGGTTTTGACAGGTTTTAGTTCGTCATACATCCCAAGTCGGATATAAACTGTGCTAAGAGAGTAAAGGCAATGGTACAGATTATTGCGGTTTTCATCCTTATCCTTATCATCAAGGCTGTCGTAATATTTTATGGCATTCTTAAAGTAAGGAATGGACTGTTTGAAAAGCATGTTACTCTCTTCGTTGACCTTAAAATTGGAGCCGTTGTGGACAAAGTTGGGAATCTTGTTGTTTCCAATCAGTTTGTCGATGGCGTTGTTGTAAAACATCTTGCCGACATTGAAGTTCAGTTCGGGATGGTCAACGGCTCTGGCAATGGCCATCTGAATGTTATCAAGTTCGTTTTCCATGATGATTGTTTTGAAATAGTGTTTGTTTAAAGGATTATTGAGCAGCCTTTTGCAGCTCATCGATACGAGCTTTGACGGGTTTTAGTTCGTCGTACATCTCAAGGCGGGCATAGACCGTGTTGAGAGCGTTGAGGCAGTGGTAGAGGTTGGCGCGGTTCATGGATTTTCCTTCTTCATTGAGGTTGTCGATGTAGCTTATGGCGCTGTTGAAGTAAGGAATTGACTGACGGAAGAATTCTTTGCACTCGTTGTTGAGCTTTTCGTAGAGTCCGGTCTCATCGTCAGGGGGAACGTTGTTGGCTTCGGTCAGTTTGTCGACGGCGCGGTTGTAGAGCATTTTGCCAAGGCCGAAGTTGGCAAGGAACTGGTTGGGCATGGCTTTGATAGACTCTTTGTAGCGCAATTCGGCGTTTTCGTAGTCGTTGACACCTTCGAAGACGGCACCGGCAGCGGCAAGAAGGCCGGAGTGGATGTCGGGTTTGTCGACGGTTTTGTCAAGGGCTTTCTGGATTTCCTCGTTGCCGTGTTCAAGGTCGCCTTTCAGCAGGAAGGCTTCGGCCAGCATCATGTTGGCGTTGAAGTCGTCTTTAGCGGCTTTGGCGTAGTTCTGGGCGACTTTGATGGCTTCGTTGGTATCCCCGCTGTTTTTGTAAAGGTCAAAGAGGGTCTTGTAGACGAGTTGCTCTTTGGTGCGGGTGCGGACAAGCGGTTTGAAGTATTTCAGGATAGCTTCGTTGTTGTGGGCATAGATGGCAGCTTTGCCGGCGAGCAGGTAGGACTCGGAGGCGAATTCTTTCTTGCCGCACTCGTTGAAGATTTTGACAGATTCCTCGCATAATGCCATGGCTTCGTCCCATTGTTGCTGGTTGAAGACGCCAATGGCTTTTTTGTAGTATTCATTGCCTACGAAAGCAAGGGTGGCGTTGTTGCCCTCGGCGTATTCCTTCTCGGTGTCGAGTTCTTTGCAACGGAGAGCGGCATTTTTGCATTTGACGAGCCAGTCGGGGTCAAGGTTTTTGTACTTTGACTTGGGCTTTTCGGCTTCGCCGCCGATGGAGGCATAGATGAAACCTGCATAGTACCAGGTTTTGGCATCGTTGCGAGTCTGCTCGTGCTCGCAGGCGGGGTCGATGAGTTTTTTAGCTTTGTCTAAATAGCCTCTGTTTTGGGCTTCGCGTGCGCTGGAGACATTCAGTGACTGTGCTCCGGCTGCATAACCGATGACTACAAGAGCCAGCATTAAAGCAATTTTCTTCATGATATTGAATTTTAAGTTTGTATTTCTATTTTGTTTATATTATGTATCTATTGTTATTGAATTATTGCAGCAGGTCTTCTCCCCTACTCGTTTTCGGGAGTTTCGGGAGGAGTGTCGGTGGTTGGGGAGTCGGTGGTTTCGCCTTCAGTGGCGGGCTGGGAGTCTTCTTCGTTGTCGGTCGGCACCTTGGTGATGGAGGCGATGAAATCCTTACCCCTCAGATTGATGAGTTTGACACCTTGGGTGTTGCGGCCAAGGACACGGAGTTCGCTGACTTTCATGCGGATGGTGATGCCTGAGCGATTGATAATCATGAGGTCCTCTTCGTCGTTGACATTGGTTACGGCAATGAGTCCGCCGGTTTTGTCGGTAACTTTAAGGGTCATGACGCCTTTGCTGCCGCGGTGGGTTTTGCGGTATTCTTTGAGTTCGGAGCGTTTGCCGAAGCCTGTTTCAGAAACGACAAGGATGTTGTCGTTTTCGTTATTGGAAGCCAACATTCCTATTACGGCGTCGTCGTCGCCTTCGAGAGTGATACCTTTGACACCCGAAGCACCGCGTCCCATTTCGCGGAACTCGCTTTCGTCACACCGCACCATTTTGCCGTTCTTCGAGGCCAGGAGGAGTTCGCAGTTGCCGTTGGTAAGGAGTGCGGAGATGAGTTCGTCGCCTTCGCGTATTCCGACGGCGATGATGCCGTTGGTGCGGGGACGCGAATAATTTTCGAGCGAGGATTTTTTCACTATGCCGTTTTTGGTGCACATGACGATGTAGTGGTTCTTGAGGTAGTCGGCATCGCTGAGGTTCTCGACGTTGACATAGGCTTTCACCTTGTCGTCGGGCTCGATGTTGATCATGTTGAGGATGGGACGCCCCTTGGAGTTCTTCTCGCCTTCGGGCACTTCGAAGGCGCGCATCCAGTAGCAACGGCCTTTCTCGGTGAAGAACAGGAGGTAGTTGTGGTTGGTGCACATGAAGATATGTTCGACAAAGTCTTCGCTGCGCACCGAGCTGCCTTTTGATCCAACTCCACCGCGAGTCTGCGCACGGTATTCGTTGAGGAGAGTGCGCTTGATGTAGCCCATGTGGGAGATGGTGATGACCACTTGGTCGTTGGGGATGGTGTCTTCGATGCGGAAGTTGGAGGCTTCGTAGCGGATGGCTGTGCGGCGGTCGTCGCCATATTTGTCGCGTATTTCTTCCAGCTCACCTTTGATGACTCCGAAGAGTTCGTTCTTGTCGCCGAGGATTTCTTTGCAACGGGCAATGAAACGGAGTTTCTCGTCGTATTCGTCTTGCAGTTTCTGACGTTCCATGCCAGTGAGTTGGCGCAGGCGCATCTCGACAATGGCTTGGGCTTGGAGGTCACTGAACTGCCAGGTGTCCATGAGGCCTTGGCAGGCTTCTTCGACGGATTTGGAACGTTTGATGAGTTGAATGATTTCGTCGATGATGTCGATGGCACGGAGGAATCCTTCGAGGAGGTGGGCGCGGCGTTCGGCTTCGGCCATGTCGAATTTGGTACGACGGGTGACCACTTCTTCGCGGTGCTCAACGAAATTCTGGATGAGGTCTTTGAGGTTGAGCAGCATGGGACGGCCATGCACAAGGGCGATGTTGTTGACGGCAAAGGAACTTTGCAGTTCGCTGAGTTGGAAGAGTTTGTTTAGAATGACGTTGGGCACAACATCGTGGCGCAACATGTAGACTACACGGGTGCCCTCTTTGTCGGACTCGTCGCGGATGTCGGTAATGCCGACGATTTTGCCGTCTTTGACCAATTGGGCCTGACGTTTGATCATTTCGCTTTTGTTGACACCGTAAGGAATGGTGTGGGCAACGATAATGTTGCGGCCTTTGTTGTCCACATCGATGGTGGTGTCGGCACGCAGCACCACACTGCCGCGGCCAGTGGTGTAGGCGTCGCGTACACCGTTGTAGCCGTAGATGGTGCCGCCGCCGGGGAAGTCGGGGGCTTTGACATATTGCATGAGTTCCTCGACAGTGATGTCGTTATTGTCGATGTAGGCTATGCAACCATTGAGGACTTCGCGGAGGTTGTGGGTGGGCATGTTGGTTGCCATACCCACGGCGATACCGTTGGAGCCGTTGACAAGGAGGTTGGGGACGCGTGCGGGAAGGACGGTGGGTTCTTCGCGCTCGTTGGTGTAGGTGGGCATCATGTCGACAGTGTCCTTCTTGATGTCGGCCATCATTTCGTTGGCTATTTGCTCCATGCGACACTCGGTGTAACGCATGGCTGCAGGGCTGTCGCCGTCGATGCTGCCGAAGTTACCCTGTCCGTCGACCATGGGATAGCGCATGTTCCAGGGCTGTGCCATACGAACCATGGCAAAGTAGACCGAGGAGTCGCCGTGAGGGTGGTACTGACCAAGCACTTCACCTACCACAGTGGCGGATTTGCGGTAACTGGTATTGTAGAACATTCCCATGTCGTTCATGGCGTAAAGGATGCGCCGTTGGACGGGTTTGAGGCCGTCTCTGACATCGGGTAACGCGCGTGACACGATGACCGACATGGCATAGTCGATATAGGCAGTCTTCATGGTAGTTTCAATGTCTACACGCGTTATTTTTTCATTTTCAGAAATCATCTCTTACTTATTTTGTTGTGTTTCAGGTGTAAAATAGCAATATTTTGTTGCATTTAAAATACAAAGATACGAATTTTTTCTGAAATAATACGATATTATACCATATATTTATTAACATTTGGTGGAATGGAAAACCGCGTTGCAGTGTTGCCGGGACTGCCATTGCAGGGGTGCGGTGTGTGTAACCAACAATGACGTGTTGAAAATAATTGTGGCATGGAAGTTGCAGTATACTCTTTTTGTAGTAATTTTGCATTTTGAATGGACAACCAGATAGACTGAATCTCGGACATTTTGACATGCTGACAATCCGGGAATAAAGAAATCTGCAATTCCTTTAAAAACACAATGGAACCTAAATTATCAGAACACGCAAAACAAGCGATAGCCAATAGCCGAGACGAGGCTATAAGGCTGAAGAACGGGGCTATAGGAGTCGAGCATCTTTTTCTCGGCATCCTGCGCGAGCCTAACTCGTCAACCGTACAGATGCTGCAGAAGATGGATGTGGATTTGCCTGCGGTGAAATCGCGCATTGAATCGATAATCGGCCAAATTGACAGCGATGTCCGTTTCAGTATAGACAGCGAAATACCTATGCTGCGGCAGACAGAGAAGATATTGCGCCTCAGTTTTCTCGAGAGCACCCGACTGAAGTCACGGGAAATACACACTATTCATATTTTCCTTGCCATGCTGCAGGAAGGAGAAAACACCGTGGCCCAGATTTTGCAGCAGGCGGGTGTGGATCACAAACGCTGCATTGAGTATCTGCAAAGTACCGGCAACATCCCTCCCTCTGTCTCGCCGGGGGATTTTTCCACTCCCCTACCCGATTTCCGGGCTCAGACCAGCGACGATGATAATGACGATCCGTATGCCGACCCTGACGATGACCAGTTGCGCCGCCCCGGCGGAGCCTTTAGCTCCGGCAGTGGAAGCGCAAAGTCGGAGAGCAAGACTCCCGCCTTGGAGAATTTTGGACGCGATTTGACACAGATGGCTCGTGATGGGAAACTCGACCCCATTGTGGGACGCGAGCGTGAACTGGAACGCATAGCACAAATACTCTCCCGTCGCAAGAAAAACAATCCTATTTTAATAGGAGAACCCGGTGTGGGTAAGAGTGCCATTGCCGAAGGTCTCGCCACCCGGATTGTGGAGGGTCGTGTGCCAAGGACGTTGTATGACAAGCGGGTCATTTCCCTCGATTTGGCTTCGCTGGTGGCAGGCACCAAATACCGAGGCCAGTTTGAGGAAAGGATGAAGGCTGTACTCAACGAACTGGAGAAAAACCCCGACATCATTATCTTTATTGACGAGATACACACCATTGTGGGAGCTGGAAGTGCCAGCGGCTCACTTGATGCTTCCAATATGTTCAAGCCAGCCTTGGCTCGTGGCGAAATACAATGCATCGGAACAACCACCTTGGATGAATATCGTCAGTATATTGAAAAAGACGGGGCTTTGGAAAGGAGATTCCAGAAGATATTGGTTGAAGCAACAACTCCACAGGAGACTCTTACCATCTTGAAAAATATCAAGACCAAATATGAGGATCACCACCTTGTGCAATATACCGACGAGGCACTCAAATCCTGCATAGCATTGACCGAACGATATGTCAGCGACCGTCTGTTGCCTGACAAGGCAATTGACGCTCTCGACGAGGCTGGTGCCCGAGTGCGTATTTCGCATGTGAAAGTGCCTGCCGACATTATTGCCCTCGAAAACGAGATTGCCAGGATTGAGGGTTTGAAGAAGGAGGTTCTGGCAAGGAAGAGCTACAACGAAGCCGCAGAATACCGCGACCAGGAACGAGAACTGCGCGAAAAACTGGCTATGCGCAAACGCCAATGGGAGACCGATGACCGCGACCAGCGTCCTTTTGTCACCGAACAGGATGTGGCGCAGGTGGTGGCCATGATGACCGGTGTTCCGGTGCAGCGTATTGCCGCCAGCGAGAGCACCCGCTTGCTTCAAATGGAGAGTGAACTGCAGGGTACCGTTGTGGGACAGGATGAAGCCGTCAAACAGATTTCCAAAGCAATACGTCGAAACCGCGCCGGGCTGAAAGATCCTAACCGGCCTATTGGTTCCTTTATTTTTGTGGGACCCACAGGCGTTGGAAAGACTTACTTGACCAAAGTGTTGGCTAAATATCTTTTCGAGAGCGAGGCAAACATGATTCGCATCGACATGAGTGAATACATGGAGAAGTTTGCCGTTTCCCGTCTTATCGGAGCACCTCCAGGCTATGTGGGATATGAGGAAGGTGGACAGCTTACTGAAAAGGTGCGACGTAAGCCCTACTCCATTATCTTGCTCGACGAGATTGAAAAAGCACATCCCGATGTGTTCAACGTTTTGCTGCAGGTGCTTGACGATGGCCAACTGACCGACGGCTTGGGTCGCAAGGTGGACTTCAAGAATACCATCATCATCATGACCTCAAATATCGGTACCCGACAGTTGAAAGATTTCGGCACCGGTGTTGGATTCAACACTGCTGCCCGCGAGGCAGAAAGGGCTTCATTGGAGAGGTCGGTTATCGACAAGGAGATGAAGAAGAAATTTGCCCCTGAATTCCTTAACCGCATTGATGACATTGTGTTCTTCAATAGTTTGCAAAGGGCCGATATTCATAAGATTATTGAAATTGAATTAAAGGGACTGTTTAAGCGGGTACAGAATATGGGATATGGCATTGATATTGACGACAAAGCCAAAGACTTCATTCTCCGCAAAGGCTGGGATGAGCAGTACGGAGCCCGTCCGCTCAAGCGCGCCATCC
>JAEEGL014477111.1_pt1 | contig 19739 bp, 13 predicted proteins | sample 9134231 | NCBI WGS metagenome assembly JAEEGL01 (sample SAMN16246548, study PRJNA631951) | gut metagenome | biome: gut microbiome; feature: rumen; material: fiber-attached | host: Bos | place: Iran: Karaj | collected 2018-10 | reverse complement strand
GACAGGGCTAAGCTGGCAAAGCTACTTAATATCTCCGAGATCCAGATGCGCTATATCACAAATGCACCTGCAGGCTCCGGTCTTATTAAATACGGCTCTGCCCTTGTGCCCTTCGTCAACAAGTTCAATAAGAACACCAAACTCTATGAACTTATGACGACTAAGCCGGGCGAGGGACAATTCGCGAACGGCTGACCTTGGCCCGTGCCGAAATCTTAAGCGGTACGGGCCTTTATTTATCATCAACAAAGGAGAAACAACATGAACACACTAAAAGGTTATGTCAGAGAACTTGCTTTTTGCGATGACGATTGTATTATGCTAAAGCCTAATATCTATTATCGAACCAGTAACTGCGACTTTGAAGAAATAATAGTAAAGGTAGAGGATCTTTGCCAGGAATTGGTTGATTACCTTGAATATCAGAGTCGCCTTATGCCAAGACAATTTGATGGTTCTAATAATGTTGAATTCAACATTATTTCCTTGTATGAGCTCAATAACAAGTATGATGAGTTAAAGGATGAGAATATAAAACTTTTTGGCAAGTTCCGTTCTCAACTCAATCAAATTATTGTTAAGAGTGAGTCCATTGGATTACTTGGTGATCTCGATCCCGATACAATGTATCTTGAATTCACTATAAGTTGATTTGTCAGCGACATAGATTTACTCACAGCACCCGAGAACGCCTCGGGTGCTTTTACATGCCCGGTATTGGGTTCCAACTACCTAAGGAGAATAAATATATGCCTCAAATTAACAAAGTGGAGCGCGAGAAAGATATAAGGCAGGTCTCGCGCCTCGAAGACTTAAAACCTGCTACTGAGAAAACCATAACCAAGGTTCAAAACAACCCTCAAGTTAAGGAAACAGTCATTGATGATACTGATTTCGCTACTTTTAAGGCTGCGCAAAGGGCAAGTATTGCGGCCATAAGACACACACGTTCAATGACTGAGGAATCAGATAAAACTGAGGATCAGTATGCGATCGATAAACTTGAAACGGCTAGCAGAGGTGCTATATCTGATGCAACCAGTGCGACTTTAGATGCCAAGGACTCCATCAGGCGACAGATTAGAAAAAAACGTCCTGATATTAAAAACACCAAGGATATCAAGATCGGAACAAGAACTATAAGCAAGGCCGACAGAACTCTTAAAACTGCAAACGATGCCTCTCGTCTTGCAGTCAAAAGCACAATCGAAGCCTCAAAGCAGGCTGCTATTGCTTCGCAGAAGGTTGCAAACATCAAGAAGGCTGAACGCCTTTCAAAGAAAGCGGCAGAAAGTGTCAAGAAAATCGTCAAAGGCATTATCAATGCAATAAAACGCCTATGCGCTGCATTAGAGGTTGCTACCGTGCCAATAATGCTGATCCTTGTCATTGCTGCCGCTATTGGTGCTCTGGTCGCTTCAGCTTTCGGTATTTTCTTTACTGGGACTGAGTCTGGAGAAGGCACAAAGACGCTTCAGGAAGTCGTTCTTGAGATTAATCAGGGATACAACCGTTATATCGATGAGATTAAGACAACTATTACCCACGATAAGCTCACTCTTGAAGGTTCTGGCACTTCCTGGCCTGATGTTGTTGCTGTTTATGCTGTCTATATGACCACCAAGTCTGAAGGTGCAACAGATGTAGTTCATATGACCGCTGATCACGAGAAGGTCCTCTATGACTTGTTCTGGACCATGAACTTTGTAACCTACACTACCGAAGAAGTAACTGAAATAGAAATGGTTCCTGATCTCGATAAGGATGGTAATCAAAAGAAAGATGCGGATGGAAACCTGCTTTACAAAGAGCAGGAAAAGACAACCGTTACTCTTCACATAACGCGGGATCATGTTACCGCACAGCAGGAAGCCGATGCCCTCTACTTCAATGCTGAGCAAAAAGCTGAGCTCGCTGAGCTCCTGGATCCCAAGAATGCTTCTCTATGGAATTCCATTTTAGGCGGTATTATCAGCACTTCCAATGCAAGTATCATGTCGAGCAATGAGAATTGTCGTGCAGCCTATGAATACCTTACGAATACTATGGGGCTTTCCCACGCTGCAGCTTGTGGAATCCTGGCCAATATCCAGTACGAAAGCAGCTTTGATCCGCACTGCTTGGGAGATAATGGCACATCCTACGGTATTTGTCAGTGGCACGCCGAACGCTATACAGATCTCAAGAATTGGTGCAATAATCACGGTTATGATTACACTACCCTTGAAGGCCAGCTTCATTACCTCGAACATGACCTTAAAGCTCTTCATTCCGGTATCTATAACCACATCAAGTCGGTTGAAAACTCATCTGACGGAGCTTATGATGCCGGTTATCACTGGTGTGTTTATTTTGAGATTCCTGCAGATAAATACAATAAGGCTATAGAACGAGGCACAGCAGCTCAGAACTATTACTGGAATATGAATTAGAGTCACGAAAAATTTACAACGCCCCAAAACTGCATTAAACAAGCGGTTTTGGGGTCATTTTTCTCATTTTATTTATGAGGCAGCAATGTCAAATATGCTTTACCTATATTATAATTAAAGAATCATAAAATGAGAATTAGTCCCATTAATCGGAGCTAAAAGAAATTATAATACTATTTAGTAGAATTTATATGGAGGCAATAGACTTATGGCAAGAGAAGGCTCTAATAAGCAAATCAATGCTGCAAAGTTGTCTCAGAATGACGAGTTTTATACTCAATATCAAGATATACAAAAAGAAATAAATGCTTATCTTGAATACAATCCAGATGTGTTTCGCGGAAAAACAATCTTGCTTCCATGTGACGATCCTGAATGGTCAAACTTCACGAAATTTTTTGCGCAAAATTTCGACAACTTCGGATTAAGAAAACTCATTAGTACAAGTTATGCGATTGAAAGTAAACCATATGTAAAAAAGGGGTACCAATACTCTTTAGATGATTATTTGACTGCATTCGAAAAAGATTCGCCTTTGTTTGATAAGACAAAAACCACTACTCACGGGAAAATTTTCACATTAACTCGAGATAAGAATAGTTCCGGCAAAATAGATATAGATGATTTGGAGTGGAATTATCTTGAAGGTGATGGTGATTTTATGTCTGAAGAAGTAACCAAGCTTCGTGATGAAGCTGATTTCATCATCACTAACCCACCATTTAGCCTCTTTAGAAGTTTTCTTGCATGGATAATGGAGGCAAATAAAAGATTTCTTATTATCGGGAACATCAATTGTATTTGTTACAAAGAAGTGTTTCCTTTGATTAAAGAGAATAAAGCTTGGATTGGAAATGGAATGGGCAGATGGATTTCAGGCTTTATTGTTCCCGACAGTTATGCGCTTTATGGCACAGAAGCACGCATAGAAGACGGAAAACGAATCGTTGCAACAAACAATTGTCTGTGGTTAACAAACATTGAACATGGCAAGAGGCATAGTCCTTTGCAGTTGATGTCTATGGAAGACAATCTAAGATATAGTAAACATAAATCAATCATTGAAAAAGGTTATCAAAAGTATGACAACTATGATGCAATTGAAATACCTTTTTCAGATGCTATCCCATCGGATTATGATGGCATTATGGGGGTACCCATTACATTCCTTGACAAATATTGCCCCGAGCAATTTGAGATTGTTGGAATGTGTGAGAATTTGAATCTATATGGATTAAAAACGCGAATATATACACCGGAAGAATGTAGACAGAGGTATTTTGAATTGTTTGGCAAAAAAGGAACTTATGATTTAAATGCATCTGGTGTCGTTAATGGCATAAAGGTATATCAGCGAATCTTGATTAGGAGGAAGAAAAATGGCTAATGAAGCTTTGCTCAATGCAAAAATGCAAAAAAACGATGAATTCTATACTTTATATGAATATATTCAAAAGGAAGTAAATGCTTACTTGGAATTCAACCCTGATACATTCAGGGACAAAACCGTTTTGTGTCCATGCGACGACCCCGAATGGAGCAACTTCACTAAGTTTTTTGCCCAAAACTTTGAAATGCTCGGGTTGAAAAAGCTAATAAGTACAAGTTACTCGATTGATGCAAAAAAATCCAAATACGGTCAATTCCACCAAATGTCAATTTTCGAGTTGAACTCTCCTCAGTATGATGAACATAAATCACAAATCAGAGGACGTATTTTCACATTAACTAGAGCTGCAAACAAACGAAAAAGAATTGATTACAATGATTTAGAATGGAAATACCTTGAAGGAGATGGTGATTTTCAGTCTGACGAAGTAAAAAAACTTCGTGACGAGGCAGATATCATTGTGACAAATCCTCCCTTTTCCCTTTTTAGAGAATTTGTTTCTTGGATAATCGAAGCAGACAAAAAGTGTTTGCTTATCGGGCAAATCGGAATGATTAGTTATAAAGAGATCTTTCCTGAAATCAAAAGCAATAAATTGTGGCTTGGTGTTACTTGCAACAGTGAAGACATGGTGTTCGAGGTTCCTGAAGGTGCAGTTGTAAATCCTAAGGATCGAGAAAAAGCAGCAAAAATGGGCTATGTCGGAAATTATACTAGACAAGGAAATGCATGTTGGTTTACCAATTTGGATCACGGAAGAAGGCATACACCACTCAAACTTATGTCCATGTCAGACAATCTAAAATATAGCAAGCACAAAGATTTGAGAGAATATGGGTATATTAAGTATGAAAACTTTGATGCAATTGAAGTTCCTTACGTAGATGCTATACCAAGTGATTATGACGGGGCTATGGGCGTCCCAAGTTCATATTTGGATAAATATAATCCAGAACAATTTGAAATCTTAGGACTTGCTCATGGAAACCTTGGGGTTCAACTTGGCATTAAACCATATGATAGAGATCTGAAAAAACTAAATAAAGGTTTAAGGGATGGAGATTTTTATTTCTTTAAAGGAGATAATCCCATACCACAAATTCCATATAGCCGGATAGTCATAAAACGAAAGGAGTAACCTATGAAAACTATACTTAAGACAGAAATTACTGTTTCCGATATTTGTAAAGGTTTCGTATATAACGAATACGAAGGTAAAGGTTTATTTGGATTATCTGGCAAGCTTGTAATTCAGCCTGAGTATCAACGCAACTATATCTATGCAAATGGAAAAGATGATGTTGCTGTTGTTAATAGTTTGTTGCATGAATATCCACTAGGACTATTGTATTTTGTTAGAGTATCTAAATCTGATGATGAGATTAAAGCTGAAGATATTTTCACCTCTAAGGATAATGCAATATATGAAGTGCTTGATGGACAACAACGCATTACTTCTTTCGGCCGATTTGTTACTGACAAGTTCGCAATCATAGGCTCTGATGGTGTTCCTCATTATTACTCTGGTTTAGCAGAAGATTTGCAAATATTGATAATGAACACAAAACTCACAATTTATGTTTGTGAAGGAACCGAAAGTGAAATCAAAGCATGGTTCAAAACAATCAACATTGTTGGTAAACCCCTCAATGAACAAGAAATTGCTAATGCAACTCATTCGGGACCTTTTGTCACTAAAGCGCGAGAAGAATTCTCAAACTCCCAAAATGCCAATGTGCAAAAATGGAGCGCTTATATCAGTGGTGATGTTAAAAGGCAGGATTTCTTAAAAGCGGCATTAGATTGGGTTTCTAAAGGAAACATTGATGCGTACATGAGTCAACATCGCAAAGAAAACGATATTACCGAACTCAAGAGCTATTTTACTTCTGTAATCGATTGGGTTTCGTCAGTATTCATAGATGTTGAAAGCGAAATGAGAGGTCTTCCTTGGGGTGAATTATATGAAAAATATCACACCAACTCTTATAACCCTTCAGAGGTACATGCTAAGCTTCAAGAACTATATTCAGATTACTACGTAAAAAATCGCAAAGGAGTTTATGAATATATTCTTGGAGGTTGCGTTGATACCAAACTGTTAGATGTCCGAGTCTTCGATGACGTTACAAAGAAGACAGTTTACTTAAAACAAACACAGAAAGCACAGATAGATGGTGTGTCTAATTGCCCTCTTTGTGCTATAGGAACTGATAGCAATCATACGCGCATTTATAAACAGAACGAGATGGATGCTGATCATGTAACTGCATGGAGCAACGGAGGTGCTACAGACATAAGTAATTGCACTATGCTATGTAAAACGCATAACCGAGCAAAAGGAAACAAGTAATAGGCCATCACGTAAATCAACTCTTTATCGTTATTGTTTACCACATAAAGGAGATTATTTATGGCAGATCATCAGCCACCAATTAGAACAGGATTACTTGATTTTTTTAGAAAGAGCCAGGGATGTCAATTTGTAATTCCTGTATATCAACGCAATTATACGTGGACTTCAGGGAAAGAAGTTGCTCAGTACATAGAAGATTTAACTAGTGTTCTTACTGGTGAATATAGCAATCATTTTTTAGGAATACTTATTTATCTTGACACGCCAATTGATTCATTTACTAGAGAATATTCTGTAATTGATGGTCAGCAACGACTGACAACTACTTTTATCATTCTTTATGCTATAAAAGCATTGCTTAAAGAAAAAGGTGAGGATGCATCTGTTTCTAATCTTGAGGGACAATATCTCACGAATCCTTTCTCAGACGATAAGATGAAATATAAACTTAAACCACTTGTCGCTGATGATGAGGTGTACAGACAAATCGTTGAAGAGAAATATGATGAAATCACTGCCACGGATTCGAATGTCTATAAGAATTATATTTACGTAATGAATAAGCTTAGAGCAATGCTCTCTCAAGGATATTCTGCTAACGATATTCTAATGGCTCTAAATAAACTATACGTAGTATTTGTTCCTATTTCTGAAGATGATAATGCGCAAAAGATATTTGAAAGCATCAATGCTACCGGTGTAAAGCTGACTGCATCAGATTTGATAAGAAACTATATTCTTATGGATCTCAAGAGTGAAACACAGGACAAGTATTACAAAGACTACTGGAAGAAAATTGAAGAATACATTTCAAACGATTCAAAAAAACTGGAATTGTTTTTTAGAATGTATTTGACGGTAAAGACTTGGAATCTTCCAAATAAGAACGCTATATACAGAAACTTCGTTGATTGGGATAAAGAAAACGCTGGCGACGTTGAAGATACTCTGAAAGATATTGTCAGGTATGCTGAAGCATACTATTGCATATATAGAAAAGACATTTCTGAATTGGATAGTGCTATACGAGATTCCATAAAGGAATTTCGTAGAATTCTTTCTGAAATGCCAGCTCCAGCCTTAATGACTTTCTATTTGCTCTATAAAGATGGTTATATTAACGAAGCAACCTTAAGTAAGCTTATAGATATGATTAATTGTTATCTTCTTAGAAGATATTTATGTAACCTTGATACCAAGAATATCACTCGTATGTTCCCTATGTTCATAAGAGATGTTATGGAAGATTGCAATGGCAATTATTCAAACATATTGGATATTGCAGCTAAGAATCTAGTTCTTAAGAATGTTGGCAACATGATGTATATGCCTTCTGATGCTCAGATGCACGATATGATAGACTCAGCTAATATGTATAGTTTGAAACTTATCTTAAGAATATTCTTTGATAAGCTTGAACTTTCTGGTAATCCTGCTCCAGTTGATCTTTCCTCACTTAGTGTTGAGCATATTATGCCCCAGTCAATGCCAAAGGCTTGGTTAAATGATTTAGGTATTGATGAAGAAACATATCAGATTAATCTTAACCGCTTAGGAAATCTGACGCTTGCGGCAAAATCCGACAATAGTGCTATGGGTGATAAGCTCTGGGAATATAAGAATGCTATCTTAAAATCTACAAGTCATTTGAAAATTAATGAAGAAATACTGAAAGCTGACACTTGGAATATCGACAGTATCAATAACCGTACAACAGAACTCATTGATAAGATGATCGAATTGTATCCGTATCCGGAAGTCAGCGAAGATGTTGTTCAAAAAGAAGAAATCTACCTTGAATGTAAAGATGCATATGCAATAGGTTATCTTTCTTTAGAAGATGGTAGCGTTGAAATTGATGTTGGATCAATACTTGGAACTAGAGAAGATGCTAGTAGTTTTCAAAATGTTGAGGACTATCGACAGGAATTAATTGAAGATGGAATTGTTGCAGAAATAGATGGACATTTACAATTTGTTAAACCGTACATTTTCTATTCTAGTTTCAAGAATAGCACAGCGCTATCTACTTCTGCTTCAGTAATAGCACATGGTAATAAAAATGGCTGGCTCTATTGGAAAGATAAGAGCGGTAATCCTATTAAGGAAAATTCTTTATTGCAAGCCAAATACGGTGATCAAACCGATAATGACAGTGAACCATAAGATGGGTTTATCTAATGCCAGATATACCTTAACTAACATCTAAATTAAATAATTATTCACCGAAAAGGAGAATGCTTATGAGTAGATATCTTGGAACGGTTAAAATCCTTAATTCCTATGTTAACTTCATGCCCTTCTATTCTCTTGATTACGGCATGCTAACTAGACTTACCAGTTCTGAAAAATATGATTTGTTTCCTGGTTCAGACATTTCAAACATAAATATATATAACTCTAAAGAGGACCGTATAACATTCGCTGACAGGTTCGATGAGAACCAGTTATATATTGTGGATCTTAAGCCTGAATTGTTCGAAGAGAATAAAAACTATAATGGCGAATATAACAGGACAAGATACAAGCAAGATCTATCCAAGCTCGATTCTTCTCAATATGGTACCATTGATAAATTTGACTTCTACTACTATATTAAAGCCTCTGAGGCTACAGGTGATTTTAATAAATCATACAGAGCGATCGACAACAGGCTGATTCACACGGACTTTCGTGTCGTAATCGAAACTGATAATCGTTTGTATGTTGCCGGACCGTTTACTGTTTATCAGAGAAAGCAGGATGGTGAAAACGTTGTTGTTACTCATAGAAAAGATCGCACTAATGATCTTTTCCTTATCGATACCATTATGACAACTAATGACCAAAACGAGTTCCAAACAATTTACATAGAGGATGATCATTACTGCTTATTTTATGCAGGAAAAAAGACCAAATCCTGTCTTGATGTTATTTCTGACGAAGAACTTATTAAAGAGTTTAAGGAAAGCATAGCAAGTAAAGTAGCAAACAATGGTGCTATCGAATTAAAAGACATAGATAGCATCGCTAATTCCTATAGTACTGGCCGTTCCAGTGTACCTTCTGAGATTAAAAAGACTCGTATTTCAAGATTGAAATCAATTCTCACATCTGAGAAAGAACTTGACGAGCAATCAGAAACGATTACCGAATTGGTAGCAAATATATTGGTGAACAACTATAAATCTGATTCTCTATCTCCTGTTTACCAATTATTAGCAGAGAATGCTGATTTTCTGAGTTCTGTTCCTCAGATAAAAGTCTTCAGATCTAAGATTCAAAAACTAGAAGACGAGATAGCTATACGAAATCAGGAACTTCAACAACTTGATTCACTGATTGAAGAAAAGAGACAAGAAGAACTTAAAGAGCGGCTTAACAAAGAATATGACGAGTTAAACCAGAAGATTTCGAATGCCCAAGAAGAGTTGGATTCACTAATTAAAGAAATCGAAAGATATAAAGGTTCGATGACTGACCAGGAGTACTTAGAGCACTTAAAGAAAGAGGTCAGCTATTATGAGCGAGTTAATACTGATCGTAAAATAGAAAGCGAGATTATCGAGAAAAATATCGACAGCATTTTTAGTGAAAGAACTGAAAAAGCTCTGGATCTCACTTTTGATGGAATGATTTCTCAAAAAATGATTCAAGCTGCAGCAGAATGGGAAACAGCTCAGGAAAACCATCAGTACGAAGTGATTGTTGGTTCAATAATTAAGAATACACGTTCTCCTATGTCAAAGACAGAGCTGATAGATTACTTGTGCAATACCGTTTGTTCTTATAGGCCTAATTATGATAAGAACACCGTGTTAAATCTGTTCATTTGTTTAGCTCAGGGCTTTCTAACAGTATTTTCCGGTGCTCCGGGAGCAGGAAAAACTTCAATTTGCAATATCCTTGCACATACTTTAGGTCTGTCAATTCCATCATCTTATGTAGATTCTGAGATTCCAATTGATTCAAACAGATACATTGATGTGTCTGTCGAAAGAGGTTGGACAAGCAAAAGAGATTTTATTGGTTACTATAACCCGTTAACAAAGAAATTCGACAGGAATAACAGCCGTCTGTTTGATGCACTCAACATACTCAATCTCGAAGCAACTGGCACCAAGACAGACAGACCATTTGTCATTTTACTCGACGAAGCAAATCTAAGTCCAATGGAATATTATTGGGCTGATTTCATGAATGCTTGTGACGACTTAAATGAAAACAGTTCGATTGATCTCGGAGAAGCATATCGCTTCAGGATCCCGGATGAATTAAGATTTGTAGCAACAATAAATAATGATCATACCACTGAATCATTATCTCCTCGTTTGATCGATCGTGCATGGGTGATTAAACTACCAACTGCACAAACAGGACTCGGAAAAACAACAACATTTGCTTCAGACGACAACAAAGAAATCTTATGGTCGGAATTTGTGTCTGTTTTTGGCAAAGATACAGGTGAAATATCAGGAACAGCTAAGGAAATCTATGAAGGGTTTATAGCAAAATCAAGAAAAATCGGAATAAGAGTAAGTCCTCGTTCTGATTCTGCTATAAGACGTTATTGGAATGTAGCTTCAGAATTGATGGTTAAAGACGAGAGCGTAATGGTTGATCCTTCAATTATAGCTCTTGATTATGCTATTTCTCAAAAGATCCTTCCTCAAATAAGCGGAAGTGGAGATACCGTCGAGGAAGGATTAAAGGAACTTAAAACATATGCACAAGATAAAAACCTTAATATGACTGCTTCTCTTCTTGATGAAATAATAACTCGCGGTGAAAACACAATGCGCTTCTTCCAATACTTTGGATAATATATGACTAAAGTAAAGTTAACACTTATAACAGAGAATAGTTCTCAGATAATTGAACTGAGCCCATCTGACTCGGATTCTTCAATTGTAAATACTATTGTGACTCACCCCTTTCGTGTATATCAAGATCAGAAATATAGAATAAGGGTTGATTTCGAGGACTTTTCAGATGTCAATTCTTATTTTCTAAAATTGAATGATGATGATGTTTCAATTAGCACATCTCCTGATGGAAGTTTTTATGCTGCACAAGAAGACGAACGGGTTTTTCAACAGTGCTATGGTTATGTTAAGTTTCAGCTCATTTACTATAGAAACAGGCAAAGAGGAGTATTAGAAAGTCCCTTTATCTCTGTAATGGTAAAAAAGGGAATCCGGAACGAGTCTGTTAAGAGAATGACGGAATACATATATCATAATAACTCGCTCCTTCTTACAAACAAGATCAATACTACCAAATATGAGAAGGATAATGTTGCAGGCACAAACAAGACGATCGAAACCAAATTAGCTTTGCTCAATCGTATTATTGGTATATTGGAATCAAATTATTCCTATTTCAAAATTAACAGCAGATTTAAAACTGTTCACATCGAAAAAACAGACTATTTTGATAAGCTTCAGTTTGTCTCTTCTGCAACCATTCAATATATTGCCCAGCATCCGGATGAGCTTAGAAGAACCAGCACAAATACCGGAATAGTAATTGGTGGCCACAGATATCAACCAGAAAGAACACTTATTACACAAAATGCAATTAGCTTCGACACCTCAGAAAACAGAGCAATACTATCTTTTATTGCGAGATTATCTAATGACACTCAAGAACTAAAGAAATCTATTCAGAAATTGATTGAAGAAAACGATTACGATTCTTACGAAGAGGATGAATACATATCTTCGACATACTACATATACATAAGCACAATAGATGTATTGCGGAAAATGGAAGTGCAAACGGATAATTATGTAAAACGTATTCTTGCAATTCAATTAGCATATAGCAATATATTCAACATCAAAGTTGCTCCACTTGCAACCATGCCTAACCCGACAGCTGTTTTTATGTCTGTGCCTCAATATAAACAGTTATATGATTGTATGAATGAGTGGCTGAAATATGCTGATATAGGTCTACAATTGCAAAATCAAATTCTTGGTCTTAAAAAAATCAGTGAAATCTATGAATTGTATGTCTTGCTAAAGCTTATTAAGTTTGTTGTTAATTCGGGGTTTGTTCTTGAATCATCAGAAAGAATTATATATGAGTTTACAAGGAAAACTTATTATCGAAACACTTCTCATAACAACGAGTTTACCTTTACTAGAGGCGATGAAACAGTAAAGCTTTATTATCAACCTGTGCTCTATAGTGGAATTAATGATTATGACTACGGTATAGGTCTATATAGAAATAACACATTCTCCATAGAATCAGATATTGATACTCCTACTCTAGGCGAATACTATACACCCGATTACATAATCAAATATCAAAACCCAAACTTTTCCGGTACACGATATTTTATTCTTGACGCAAAATATTCAACAAAAGAAATGGTATTAAGACATCAGCTTCCGAAGTTAGCTTATAAGTATGTTTTTTCTATTTCCCCTACCGATCTTACTGATAAGGTAATTGGCCTATACATTGTTAATGGTCAATCAGATCAAGCTGTTGATTCGGCGATGAATATTTATGATAGAAGTCGAAAAGAAGGCATGATAATGCCAAGAGCTGAAATAATAACATTAACTGAGAACTCCATTGAGAATACAGAAAATCATACACAATTATTGACAAGCAGCATTGGCCGTTTCTTATAAGTTAATTCTTTATGTGAGGTGCAAATGATACCCTTACTAAATGATACAACCAGAAGATTTACTACAAGAGATAATCTTGGGATAACTGGAGCTACAACATCGCTTCAATCTGAATTATGCCCTGTAATCAACACTGTTACCCCCAGAGCTTTTTATTGGCCTTTCATGGTGTGGAACTATTACGAATATCTCAGAAATACTGAACAACAGAATAGAACCGTACGTGATTTCGATAAGTATTTCTTAAAAAGAAACGATTACTTTTTTGTTTTAGGGAACTTGCTTTCTAGCCAACCAGATCAATACAATCTCGTAGGGAAAGATAATACATGGGATGACATAAAACCAAATAAGACTGCATATAATTACAACGAAGATTACTTCGTTTCTCGTTATGGAGGAATGCAGTATTACAATGCCGGTTGTGACACACTTGGATACATTACTAGTGTAGATAATCTAGGGAATAAGTATTCTTTCCCTTTAATCACAGAAGGCATTGGAAAGCCATTAGCTCTTGCATTTGAAGATGCAGTTAAAGACACCGAATATTATAAAAATTATCGTCTTCATGGAGATCAGGTTCCTGTATCTGTCCTTAAAGAATGGGGAAAACGAGTGAACCTATCCATGAATCATTTGGGTGAATGCAAAAAACTTTTAAAGAAATCATTTTTTGATCCAGTCAACAATCAACGTCTACACAATCAAACACTTATTGACTCAGCAGAATTAATCCGTTTGGTTTATAAAAGCAATAGAAACCCTTCTGTAGAACAAATGAGAGAATTGATATACCAGACATATTACGAACAAAAGATAGCTGGTTCGCTTCCCGAGAGCGTTATTGGAATATCAATATCTTGGGAAGCTGTGGTCGCTAGACAATATATGGCTTTTGCTCTTGAAATAATATGGAAGAGTTTACTGTTAAATCTTAGCGATCCTATTTCAATGGATGACTGGATTGACAACACTATCAGTAGTTCAATTTTCAGCGAAATTGAACTAGATGATTGTGTACAAGATATAATCAACAATTTCAATTGTTCAAGCTCAGAAATCGAGGAACTACTTAGAGCTGGCAGAGGAGCATCTGGAAAATTTGAAACTCTATTTGAAAACGCGTTAATCGTGCTGTTTTCTATTTATAATAGATATAAGAATAGAGATGATGTTAACCCATTACTAATTAAATATGGTGAAGATGTTTCTATAATTACTCTTGTTGAAAAAATCGATTCTTTTATGAGCGGTACTGTTGAGGAATTGCTCAGATTCTTTGCAGAAAAATGGGTGTTAAAGAGGCATTTAGATGTTGCCAGAAATAAAATGTATTATGGTCGAGATGCATTTTATTTCTATACAGAAAGCGATTTCTGTATTCTTAAGAGAAATGATGCAAACCCCGATTTCCCGGGATTACGACTAATGCAGTTGATGCAGGTTATGAGAGATTTGGATATGTTCAATGAGTAAGGAAAGCATATTAGAAAGTATTCAAAAAAGCAAAGGATACGACATAGCTCTATTTACGACTTTCAATTTCGAGATTTCTTTCTTTGAAAGGTTTATTAAAAACGCTCTATTTTCGAATAAAACGAAGAAGATATCTGTATTTGTCGACTCACAAGAATTAAACAAAGCGATTTCAAAAGAAGGCGATGTGCTTAACATTGGCCATCATTATGTTGTTAACCCAATTGAAATGAATGGTTCATTTCATCCAAAGCTCGTTCTATTACTGGGAAAGAAAAAAGCAAAACTTTACGTTTCCAGTTGCAATTTAACCACTTCCGGCTATACGATCAATAATGAAGCTTTTTATTCTTATGAATGCTTAGAAGGAACGGGTGATAACAAACAGTTGATAATTGATGCAATAGACTTCTTTTGTCGGCTAAACGATTTATCATTTCATGCAGACGATTATTTGTTTAAAGAAGTTGTTGGTTATCGCGTCATTTATAATTCTTTCCCTGATGGAAACAATGAGAGCTTATTTGCTCATAATTTAGATGTACCAATTCTTGAGCAAATAAAGAGCATAACCCCAAAAGCTGAGTTGATTAATGTTGCTGTGCCATATTATGACAACGAATGCAATGCGATTAGGGAATTATCTAATTCATATGAACAGGCTAAAATAAAACTATTTCTTCAAAATAACAAAGCCAGGATTGACGTAAAGAAGATTAATTCTATTCCGAACGTGAAAGCTTATCCTTTCTCTGGTTTCCAAGATAGAAAGAATAACAATTTCTATCATGGAAAGGTATTCAGTTTTCTTAACGACACGAATAGTTATATAGCCTTTGGAAGTGCTAACTGTACATCAAGCGCATTTGTAAAAGCCTTCAAAAATGGCGGCAATATAGAGGCCATTATAATTCAAAAATCGACTGCTGATGAAAGTAACGAATTCTTTGATAACTTTAAGAAATGTACTAACGAGGCAGTTAAATATGACTTGTTAAGATACGATTCTGATGAAGCAGGAGTTTTCTTTTTCCGAAATGGATTATTAAGCGATAAGCTTCACCTATATGTTGGTGCTATTAGCTTACCGGATAGAATAACGGTATTAGTTGATAAAGAGGAATGTAATTTTTCAATCACTGACAACACACTTGATGTTTCTATAGAACTTGAATCTATTCCACATAGGAATACGATTTATCTTGATATTATTTTTGGTGATAAAACAGAACGTGTAATTTGCTGGTATACAAATCCAGGAGAAATCCAATTTACCCGAACCCCTTCCACCCCAAAACGCGATCTAGATGATGTTGATCCAGATCCAAATAGTAGTAGGTATATTTCCGACCAAATCAGAATCAGCGAAGCTTTAGCATTAAATGTAGATGAATACATGAGTGATATTCATACCCAGCGTATGCTACAAAGAGATAGCGATTCTCTTATAGATGACGAGGAAGAATTTGAAGACGGTGTAATTGACTATATTATTCCTGAAGATATTGATTATATATACCATTCAAAGATTTTGAAAAAACTAAACGGAATTAAGCAGTTTTATTATGATAGATTCTTTTTGTTATTTTCTTCACATAATAAGATTGAAAACGATACTAACAACAAGCAGAAGGTCAAAAGCACTAATCCCAGAAAACCCACAACAGATGAAAAACGCTTTAAGCGTTTTATTAATAAGCGGATTCGTGGATTTATTGATCAAGAACTTGTAAATGTTGTAAGTTTTGATCATTATATGGCTTGCGCGACTATTTTTCTGAGCATTTTCGAAAAGTATTCTGTGGATGATCCAGTCAAAGGATTATTTGATGATCAACAAACAGCTGAACACCGTTTGGCCATCGCGGAGAACTTAGTAACACTTGCTAACAAAGAACAAAATCATCAGAAGCACGTTTTATTCTTAATTATAAAGGTATTATTGACCAACAGATTCTTTGTAAACATTGATTGGGACAGAGCCTATTCATTAAGTAACAGGTCTCGAACATTATTGTTATCTTTTAATAGTGGGCAATCCTCTAAAATTAGAAGATTTGTTGAAAACAAGACATTAACAATAGCTTCAGATAATCTTATGTGCGATGAGGATTCTGCGGTTAGTTATATTAATGATTTGTATGGTTTTTTACCACTTGAACGTATCAATGCGATTATGAAACGAGAATTTAACAACTTGGAATGCGGCGTAGATAATAAGGATCCAAATATCGCAAGAGTTGTAGTTATCACATCAAATATTAATAAGTTTGTTGAATACGAGAACAGCAAAACGGTTAATGCGCTCAAAGACTATAATAGGTTCAATAAGAAGTGGAATAAGATTGTTTTAGACGTACGATTGAATAAAAAGCAAATAGGTTCATCCGGTAATAGCAAGATAATAAAAGTCGAACATGAATATGATTTTAGTAGAAGAACATATAAAATTATAAGCACATACAACAACGGAAGAAAGGTTACTAAGACTCCCAATCAACTTTGGTGATGTCCTGTTTTTCGCCACTGAAACGCTTCGAGAAATTTGTTTTATTGATTATTTTTATGAAGATTTGTAGTATGGAATCATAGTACTTACAAACAAATCTCAATGCTTATTTTCATACGGAGGATTTATCAATGGCAGAAGAGAAAAAAGTAGAAGTTGTAGCAAAGGCTACTGAAGCTAAGAAGGACGCACCTGCCAAGAAGGCAGTTGCAAAGAAAGCACCCGCTAAGAAGCCTGCAGCAAAGAAAGCTGCACCCGCTAAGAAGGCCGCTGCTAAGAAACCTGCAGCAAAGAAAGCTACTCCCGCTAAAAAGGCAGCTGCTAAGAAACCTGCAGCAAAGAAAGCCGCTCCTGCTAAGAAGGCAGTTGCTAAGAAGTCCGCTGCAAAGAAAGCTCCGGCTAAGAAGGCAGCTGCTAAGAAGCCTGCAGCAAAGAAAGTTAAGAAGCTCGGTAAGGTTATCTTCGAGATCGAAGGTAAGCAGATCGATTACAAGGCAATCGAGAAGAAGGCTGCAAAGCTCGGTGGCGACGTTTATGTTGTTGTTGGCGAAAAGAAGATCTTTGATGCCGATGGAAAGAGCGTAAATCTTTTCTGATTCACAAACGAATTTACATTATAGCTTCCTAAGAAAAGAACGATGACATCTAATGATGATCATCGTTCTTTCTTTTGTTTTGAAACTTAACCCATAGGTTTACATCTTAACCAATAGGTTAAACGCTTATTCCGCTCTGAACTCACAATCAATATAGGAAAGAAGATTCTCTATTTTCTCTCGGTAATCCTCTGTATTTGAATTGATAGCATCGAGATTTTGCACGGAAGGATTCGATGTGGCAACCCTTTCAATAAGTTCACTGCCTCTCTCCTCACCTAACTCTTTGATAATTGCCTGCTCAAGACTTAACGTTGATATCATTTCATTAAGATACCGGACTGTAACTTCAAGGAAGGCATCATAGAGTTTTCCTTTCGGGATTGTTTTTGATTCATCCATTACGTTCTTTAATCCCTTTCTGAAATCATTTGTTTTATACATACTATGGCCTCCATTTCATTGATTTGATGCTTTTACTATGACAGCGTAAAAGCCTGAAATCAATGGGTTTGGCAAAAGTTGAGACTAGTCTTAAAATTCCTTTGATATTTTGTTCGTTTTATATTACAAACATGTTACGATAGTCCGATTAATGTCGCTAACCACCTAGTATAATTTCATCGTAAACAGAGTCTAAATTGCGTATTGGCAGCGTGATACCTGCAATACGGGACGGGAGGTTTTTATGGCAAAAACAATCAATGAAAAGTACAACAACAACTTAAGAGCATTATACGTAAAAGATATCCTGTATAAGCATACGGATGAGGATCATTTTCTCACAGTCAGTGAAATACTGGAGATGCTTAAACTTAATTACGGTATCACCTCTATACGTCAGACAATATACGATGATATCGATATTCTCGTTAAATCCGGATACGATATCGAGTGTATTAAGGGCCGCATGAATAAATATCATGTGCTTTCCCGTGATTTTGATATTGCTGAACTTCGTATTCTCATAGATGCCGTTGAATCTCTGCAGTCCATTCCGAGCTGCCAGGCAAAGAATCTTATCAAAAAGCTTGCGGATCTCGGTGGCCCTTCTGCCGATTTCCTGATGGAAACCGTAGATGTTGACGGAAGGCCTCGCGCTGATAACGCTAAGTTCAACTACATAATTGATACGATACATCACGCTATCGCTGACAAGCGGCAGATCGCATTCAAATATTATGAGTATATTTCTTCTACCAAAAAAGGGCTCAAGAATAACGGCAAGAAATATGAGGTATCTCCCTACCGTCTTGTCTGCTGTAATGATTATTATTACCTTCTGGGTCTCTCAAGCGATCGCATGAAGGTCACGGCATTTAGGGTGGATCGTATCAGTGGTGTCCCTACCCTTCTTGCCAAGACATGCATTCCTGAGCCTAAAGATCTGTACGTCAACAAATATATCCGGGAATCATTTCATATGAAGAGCGGTGAACCGGCAAGTATAACTCTGCAATTTGATAGCAATGTTATGGACGCCATGGTTGATCGTTTCGGACAGGAAATGGACATCACTTTTATTGGCAAAGACACCTGCAACGCGAAGGTAGATGTTCAGGTCAATAATATCTTCTTCGCATGGATTTTCGGCTTTGAAGGCAAGGTTCAGATCAAAGCTCCTGCCAGCATCAGAAATGACTATGTTCGCATGGTCTCAAGGGAAATGGCTCGCTTGTAACATTGTTACAAAGCTTATGAAATAAGACATTTCAGGGCACGTAAATATCAAGGTGTTAATGATTATTAACAGGTCAGAAAATTGTTCTTGCAATGAAAAATCAGCCCTCGTATAATGAAGCCACAAAGCAAACAGAACATTCGTTCTTTTGTTCTGGTAACTCCTTCAAGCGAGGTGAGGAAGATGCAGATAAACAAAAAATTCTTAGTCATGTGTTCCCATACTAAGAAACACCTCCTTTCAAAAACTGCATCCCCCATCACCTCTGCGGATCGGATCAAGACCAGCGGACCGGGAATAAGGATTAAATAAGCGTAGTACCCGCTACAACTAACTCAGAAGGAATTTCGCAAAAGCAGCGATGCTCGTGCGTTCAGATTAATACGGCTATTTTTGAGCTTACTCGGATTTTTTCCCTTTAGCCGGTGTAAGCAAATCTAATAGGAGGATGAAAAAATGAAGACTAAGGAAGTTAAAGTGGAAAGCACAACAGTTAAGAGCCAACTTATACCCAAGGCTCTTATAGGAAGAAACGGAATAAGGCATGAGATCACTAAGGTCCTGTTCTGTGCTCGCTCAGAAAACGGCGAGTTTGAAGGTCTCCGTTACGCAGTAAGTTTCAACGGAGCAGAGACGTATCTTTATCTCATAGATCGTCGTTGGTATG
>JAEEGL012631199.1_pt1 | contig 19739 bp, 17 predicted proteins | sample 9134231 | NCBI WGS metagenome assembly JAEEGL01 (sample SAMN16246548, study PRJNA631951) | gut metagenome | biome: gut microbiome; feature: rumen; material: fiber-attached | host: Bos | place: Iran: Karaj | collected 2018-10 | reverse complement strand
GGTCACGGTATTCCTTCTCGGTCAGAAGGGTGTACTTCTTGAGCGGGGTCGTCCCGGGATCGGTGACGATGTATGCCGCAAAGTAGAGGACCTTCTCCAGCAGTCTCGGAGAGATGTTGAGCAGCAGGCCCATCCGGGAGGAAGTTCCCTTGAAATACCAGATATGGGAGACCGGAGCGGCCAGTTCGATGTGGCCCATCCGCTCGCGGCGGACCTTGGCGCGGGTGACTTCAACGCCGCAGCGCTCACAGATCTTCCCTTTGTACCGGATCCTCTTGTACTTTCCGCAGTAGCATTCCCAGTCCTTGGTCGGCCCGAAGATGCGTTCGCAGAACAGACCGTCGCGTACCGGCTTGAGGGTACGGTAATGGATGGTCTCCGGCTTCTTGACCTCGCCGTATGACCAGGCGCGGATCTGTTCCGGGGAGGCTAAACCGATCTTGATCGATTCAAAAACATTGTTATCCATAATATCGCTCCCTCCTTAGAATTCCTCGTCTTCCGACGGGAGGTCGCTGAGCTCGAAGTCCTCGAACTCGCTGAATTCTTCCTCGCCATGGAGATCGAACTCGTTGGGCTCTTCCTCAATGGCCTCGCCTTCGCTGTTCTCCAGCGAGAAGCCGCCTTCGGCAAGATCGGAAGAGACCTCGACATTGGTCTGCTCGAAGTAGTAGTCCTGCGGGACCGGATTCGGTCCGTCGTCCTCATCGTCAAAGTTCTGCTTGAGGTCGATCTCTTCGCCGTCATGATCCAGCACACGGACATCGAGAGCCAGCGACTGGAGCTCGCGCACCAGAACGCGGAAGGCCTCGGGGATGCCCGGGGTCGGGACGTTGCGTCCCTTCATGATGGCTTCAAAGGTCTTGACACGGCCGACCACGTCATCGGACTTGACGGTCAGGATCTCCTGCAGCGTATAGGCAGCGCCGTACGCTTCCAGAGCCCAGACTTCCATCTCACCGAAACGCTGACCGCCGAACTGTGCCTTACCGCCGAGAGGCTGCTGGGTGACCAGCGAGTACGGACCGGTGGAACGGGCATGGATCTTGTCGTCGACCAGATGATGGAGCTTGAGATAATACATGTAACCGACGGTGACGCGGTTGTCGAACTTCTGTCCGGTGCGTCCGTCGTAGAGAACGGTCTTGCCGTCGTCGTCCAGGCCGGCCATCCGCAGTGCTTCGCGGATGTCGTCCTCATGGGCGCCGTCGAAGACCGGCGTCATGACCTTCCAGCCGAGTGCGGCAGCCGCGCGGCCCAGATGGACCTCCAGGACCTGCCCGATGTTCATACGGGAAGGAACACCCAGAGGATTGAGCACGATATCCAGCGGACGTCCGTCCGGCAGATACGGCATATCCTCCTGCGGGAGGACACGGGACACGACGCCCTTGTTGCCGTGACGGCCTGCCATCTTATCGCCGACCTGAAGCTTTCTCTTCTGGGCGATGTAGCAGCGGACGATCATATTGACACCGGGAGCCAGCTCATCGCTGTTCTCACGGGTAAAGACTTTGACATCGACGATGATGCCGTATTCGCCGTGGGGGATCTTGAGGGAGGTGTCGCGGACCTCTCTGGCCTTCTCGCCGAAGATGGCGCGAAGCAGCTTCTCCTCCGCGTTGAGCTCGGTCTCTCCCTTGGGAGTGACCTTGCCGACCAGGATATCACCGGAGCGGACTTCCGCGCCGATGCGGATGATACCGCGCTCATCCAGTTCCTTGAGGGCATCCTCGCCCACGTTGGGGATGTCACGGGTGATCTCTTCCGGCCCGAGTTTGGTCTCACGGGCTTCGATCTCGTATTCCTCGATATGGATGGAGGTGTAAATATCCTCCTTGACCAGGCGCTCGTTGATGAGGACAGCGTCCTCATAGTTGTAGCCTTCCCAGGTCATGAAGCCGATGAGCATGTTCTTGCCCAGCGAGATCTCGCCGTTGCTGGTACCGGGGCCGTCGGCAATGACCTGACCGACCTTGACCATGTCACCCTTGTTGACGATCGGGCGCTGGTTGATGCAGGTGCCCTGGTTGGAACGCAAGAACTTGATGAGCTCATAGGGATGCTCTTCCCCGTTCTCATCGGTGATGACGACCTTGTCTGCCGAGACATAGGAGACGACACCGTCATGCTTTGCCAGCACGACGACACCGGAGTCGACAGCGGCCTTGTATTCCATACCGGTCCCGACGATCGGGCCCTCGGTCTTCATCAGCGGGACAGCCTGACGCTGCATGTTCGCGCCCATCAGAGCACGGTTCGCGTCATCGTTCTCCAGGAAGGGGATCATCGCGGTAGCGACCGAAACGACCATCTTCGGAGAAACGTCCATATAATCGGGACGGTCGGGAGAAACCTCCAGTACGGTATCACGGTACCGGGCAGCGACATGGGCATTGGCGAAGGTGCCTTCCTCGGTCAGCGGTTCGTTGGCCTGGGCGATGACATACTCGTCCTCCATGTCAGCCGTCATGTAGTCTACCTGATCGGTGACCCGTCCGGTCTCCTTGTCCACCTTGCGGTACGGCGCCTCGATGAAGCCGTACTCGTTGATGCGGGCAAAGGAAGCCAGATAGGAGATCAGACCGATGTTCGGACCTTCCGGCGTCTCGATCGGGCACATACGCCCGTAGTGGGTATAGTGAACGTCTCGGACTTCGAATCCGGCACGGTCTCTCGAAAGACCGCCGGGGCCCAAAGCGGAAAGACGTCTCTTGTGGGTCAGTTCTGCCAGCGGGTTCGTCTGATCCATGAACTGGGACAGCGGGGAGCTGCCGAAGAACTCACGGATGGCGGCGACCACCGGACGGATGTTGATCAGCGCCTGGGGCGTGACGACCTCCAGGTCCTGGGACTGGGTGGCCATCCGCTCCCGGATGACTCTCTCCATCCGGGAGAAGCCGATCCTGAACTGGTTCTGCAGCAGTTCGCCGACACTGCGGATCCGGCGGTTGCCCAGATGATCGATATCATCCCTGGTGCCGAGTCCGTCGATCAGGTTGAACAGATAGCTGATGGACGCGTAGATATCGTCGACGATGATGTGCTTGGGGACCAGCTCGTCACAGCGGCGGGCAATGGTCTCACGGAGCGCCTCTTCATCGTCGCCGCACTCCTCCAGGATCTCCCGGAGAACGGAGACACGGACCTTTTCCCGGATCCCCAGTTCGGTGCAGTCGAAGGACACATAGTCCTTGATGTCGACCATACCGTTGGAGATGACCTTGATCACGTGATCCTCCCCGTGCAGGTAGACGGTATCGACACCGGCGCGTTCGATGACTCTCGCCTCGTCGCGGCTCAGTGCCTCGCCCTTGGCGGCCAGGATCTCACCGGTGAAGGGATGGATGACGTCCTGCTCGACGACCTGTCCGGCGATCCGCTGGGCAATGCCGAGCTTCTTATTATATTTATAGCGGCCCACTCTGGACAGGTCGTATCTTCTCGGATCAAAGAAGAGCGCGTTCAGATGGGACTGGGCGCTTTCGATCGTCGGCGGCTCGCCGGGGCGGAGCTTCCGGTAGATCTCCAGCAGACCCTCTTCGGTGTTCTTGGCGTTGTCCTTCTCCAGGGTCGAGAAGAGCGTCTGGCTCTCCCCGAAGAACTCGATGATCTCCTCGTTGGAGGAAAGCCCGAGGGCACGGATGAAGGTCGTCACCGGAACTTTCCGGTTTTTATCAATGCGCACATAGAAAATATCGTTGGAATCGGTCTCGTATTCCAGCCAGGCGCCGCGGTTCGGGATCACCGTGGAGGTGAACAGCTCCTTGCCGGATTTGTCTCTCGAGGAGGCATAGTAGACACCGGGCGAACGGACCAACTGGGAAACGATGACACGCTCCGCACCGTTGATCACGAAGGTCCCGCTGTCGGTCATGAGCGGGAAGTCTCCCATGAAGACATCCTGTTCCTTGACTTCACCGGTCTCCTTATTATAGAGGCTGGCGCGGACTCTCAGGGGAGCGGCAAACGTGGTGTCTCTCTCCTTGCATTCCGCAATGCTGTACTTCGGTTTTTCTTCCAAATGGTAGTCGATAAAGTCGAGTACGAGGTTGCCCTGGTAGTCGGTGATGGAGGAGACGTCTTTGAAGACTTCCTTCAGACCTTCTTCCAAAAACCACTGGTACGACTTCTTTTGGACCTCAATCAGATTCGGCATGTCCAGCACTTCGTTGATCCGGGCGAAGTTCATGCGGACATTGGTTCCGAGTTGGGTCGGCTTGACATTTACCATAGGCTCGATCACTCCATTTCTCTATGTCACGCAAAAGCGCACGCAACCTGCACAAAAATCACTAAAAATTTTTGTGTAAACTGCGAAAAAACTATTGCTTTTTACAAAAGTATCTGCTATGATAATCGGTGCGAATCGCATAATTACCCATAGTGAGACAGTATCTAATTTTACGTGTTCCAAATCCCCTTGTCAAGGGGATTTTTCTCTTTCCAAAACTTTTTCCACAGAAAAAAGGGACCGGCAAGTGCCGGTCCCTTTTCCTTGTTCTCTTAGTCATTAAAGACGCGGAAACGCTCCTTGGCCGAGTAGGAAGTGTGCAGAAGCTTCTCTGCGATCTCGCTGCCCGGTTTGCCCAGAAAGTCGCGGTACAGATCCTGGACCTGAACGTTCTCGGAAGAAACGCGGATCTCCTTGGACAGGTCCTCGTTGTAGAGGGCTCTCATGCGAAGCTCCTTGTAGCCGTAGCCGAGAGGCCCGTTCTTGATCCGGCTGGAGACGATGGGCTGTCCGCCGCCGTTGATACAGCCGCCGGGGCATCCCATGACCTCGATGAAGGTGTACTTGGAGGTGCCGTTCTTGACCTCTTCCAGCAGGGGCTTCGCCGCAGACATGCTGGAGGTGACGGCGATCCAGATCTTGGTGCCGTTGAGATCCACTTCCGCTTCCTTGACGCCGGCCATGCCGCGGCAGGCCTCGAAGTCGACCTTACTGAGCTTCACGCCGTCCAGCTGCTGCTTGACGGTACGCAGTGCCGCTTCCATGACGCCGCCGGAAGCGCCGAAGATGACGGCTGCTCCGGTGTAGTCGCCGAACAGATCCGGGTCAAATCCCTCGTCTGGGAGTTGCAGGAAATCGATGCCGAACATCTTGATGAGGCGGGCGCATTCCCTGGTGGTCAGGACCGCGTCCACATCCTGCAGTCCGGAGGTATTGCATTCCGGCCGCTGGATCTCGCTCTTCTTGGCGATACAGGGCATGATGGAGACGACGAAAATGTCCTTCGGATCCACGCCGTTTCTCTTGGCCCAGTGGCTCTTGAGCATGGCGCCAAGCATCATATGCGGGCTCTTGGAGGTGGAAAGATGCGGAAGCAGTTCCGGATATTCGTTCTCGATGTAGCGGATCCATCCCGGAGAGCAGGAGGTGAACATGGGCAGGGTCCCGTTGTGGGTGACCCGCTCGAGCAGCTCGTTTCCTTCTTCCATAATGGTCAGGTCTGCACCGAAGTTGGTGTCATAGACCCGGTCAAAGCCGCAGCGGCGCAGAGCAGCAGCCATCTTGCCGGTGACTGCCGTCCCGATGGGCAGGCCGAATTCCTCCCCGAGGGCGGCGCGGACGGCCGGAGCAGTCTGGACGATGACCGTCTTGGACGGATCGTTGAGGGCGTCGACGACCTTGTCGATGTCTTCCTTCTCATGGAGAGCGCCCACCGGGCAGTTGATGACGCACTGGCCGCACTGCATGCAGTTGACGTCCTTGAGGCTGAGGTCGTAGACCGGAGCCATGATGGTCTTGAAGCCGCGGTTCTCGAGGCCCAGAACGCCCAGGCCCTGGATCTTGCGGCAGGTCTGAATGCAGCGCTCACACAGGATGCACTTGCTGGTATCGCGAACGATCCCGTAGCTGAAGTCGTCATAGTGAGGCTCGGTCTTCTCTCCCTGGAAGCGGTCCTCCCGAATGCCCAGTTCTTCCGTCAGCTGCTGCAGTTCGCAGTTCTGGTTGCGGACACAGGACAGACAATTCTTGGAATGATTCGACAGGAGCAGTTCGACGGAGTTTCTTCTTCCCTTGAGCGCTCTGGCCGAGTGGGTCAGGACCTCCATCCCCTCCGAGACCGGAGTGGTACAGGCAGACAGAAGCGTTCTCGCATTCTTGACCTCTACCAGACAGACACGGCAGGAGCCGGACTTGTTGATGTCTTTGAGATAACACAGGGTCGGGATGTTGATCCCGGCATTGGTCGCCGCCTCCAGGACGGTCATCCCGGACTGTGCTTCGACCTCGATGTTGTTGATCTTCAGATGAACGATTGCCATGTTGCTCCCCTCCTTACTCTCTGGTGATCGCGCCAAAGCGGCAGGCCTTCATACAGTTGCCGCACTTGATGCACTTTTCGGTGTCGATGACGAACGGCTCCTTGCCGGGAGTGCCGGTGATGGCAAAGACCGGGCAGGCACGTGCACACAGCGAGCACTTCTTGCAGATATCCGGGTCGATGGTATAAGTCAGCAGATCTCTGCAGACATGGGCCGGGCACTTCTTGTCCACGATATGCGCGATGTATTCCTCGCGGAAATGCTTGAGGGTGGACAGGACCGGGTTGGGGGCCGTCTGGCCCAGGCCGCAGAGCGCGGTGTCCTTGATCTCGTTGCAGAGATCTTCCATCTCGTCGAGCATCTCGAGGGTCCCTTCGCCCTTGGTGATCTTGGTCAGCATCTCCAGCAGCCGTTTGGTACCGACACGGCACGGCGTGCATTTGCCGCAGGACTCATCGACGATGAAGTCCATATAGAAACGGGCAACGTCGACCATACAGTTGTCCTCGTCGAGGACGATCATACCGCCGGAGCCCATCATGGAGCCGGCTGCGACCAGGTTGTCGTAGTCGATCGGAGTATCCAGTTCGGTCTCGGTCAGACAGCCGCCGGAAGGTCCGCCGGTTTGTACGGCCTTGAACTTCTTTCCGTTGGGGAATCCGCCGCCGATATCGTAGATGATCTCCCGCAGAGTCGTTCCCATGGGGATCTCGACCAGGCCGGTATTGGTGATCTTTCCGCCCAGGGCGAAGACCTTGGTACCCTTGGATTTCTCCGTTCCGATGGAGGAATACCAGGCAGCGCCCTTGTGGATGATCTGGGCGACATTGCCCAAGGTCTCGACATTGTTGATGGAGGTGGGCTTGCCCCAGACACCGGATACAGCCGGGAACGGCGGTTTCGGTGTCGGCATGCCGCGCTTTCCTTCGATGGAAGCGATCAGCGCGGTCTCTTCACCGCAGACGAACGCGCCTGCACCAAGACGGACTTCCAGATCAAAGTCGAATCCGGAGCCGAGGATGTCCTTGCCGAGAAGGCCCTTCTCTTTGGCCTGTCCGATGGCGATGTTGAGACGCTGTACGGCGACGGGATACTCGGCACGGCAGTAGATGTATCCCTGATGGGCCCCTACCGCGTAGGCCATGATGGCCAGACCTTCCACGATGGCATGAGGATCTCCCTCCAGGAGGGAACGGTCCATGAACGCACCGGGATCGCCTTCGTCCGCATTGCAGATGACATATTTCTCGTCGCCCGGCTGATCTGCCTCAAACTGCCATTTGAGTCCGGTCGGGAAACCGGCGCCGCCGCGTCCCCGAAGCCCGGATGCCTTCACCTCGTCGATGACCTGTTGCGGGGTCATCTCGGTGAGTGCCTTGGCCAGAGCCTGATAGCCATCCATGGCAATGTACTCATTGATATCTTCCGGATCGATCTTTCCGCAGTTGCGAAGAGCGATCTTCTGCTGTTTTTCGAAGAACTTGTTGTTCCCTTCGGTCTTTTCTCCGGCTTCTCCGCCGAATGCCAGTTCTTTGACGACGTGGCCCTTGCCGATATGCTCTTCTAAGACTCGGACTGCCTTGTCTTCGTCCATATGGACATAGGTCGTATGGGATCCGTCCTTGCCGAAGACTTCGACGATCGGCTCATAGACGCACATGCCGTTGCAGCCGGTCATCGACACCGTGCAGGAATACCCTTTTGCCGCAGCTTCGTCCGCCAGTTTGTGGAAGACCGGACGCGCGCCGGCCGCGATACCGCAGGTCGCCATGCCGACGACGACACGGTAATCCTGTCCGCCGTCCTGCAGTTCCACCTTCCGGATGGCAGCTTCGCGAAGCTGATTGAGATCCTCTCGAGTTCTCATTTCGGTTTCTCCTCTATCTCTTATTCTCTGTTTTGATTCTGCTGCCGTTATTCCGCAGCTTCCAGATCGATCAGGGCACGGATCTCATGCTCGACCTTTTCCGGTGTGCAGTTGCCAAAGACCCGGCCGTCGATGACGACGACGGGAGCAAGCCCGCAGGCCCCCAGACAACGGGTGGCGTCCAGCGAGAACAAACCGTCCGGGCTGGTGCCGTTGAGGGTGGCGCCGGTGATCTGCTCGGCCACCTCCGCGAGCTTGGAAGAGCCCTTGACATAGCAGGCTGTCCCCAGGCAGACGTTGATGATATGTTTGCCCTTTGGTTCGGTCGTAAACTGTGCGTAGAAGTTGACGACACCGAACACGTCCGCCACACTGGTGCCGGTCGCTTTTGCGATGGCTTCCATCGCCTCATAGGGGATGTATCCCAATTTGTCCTGGACCTCATGAAGCATAACGATGACCGGACCCGGTTCCCCGGCATGGGCATCGACGATCTGCTGGATCTCTCTGACGGTCTCCCCGCTGAGCCTAAGCATCTGAAATTCCTCCTTTGACTTCTGTGTCTTGCTACTCGTTTTTATTTATCTAACTCCACCAACTTTAACGTACCGATTTTCCGTATCCCCTGTCATCGGGAGCGGAAAAAGTCTTTCCGCCTCTCACCTGCGGAAGGGACCTAAGGGTCCGGTTATTGCTTGAGAGCTTTTCTCAGTCTCGGGATCAGCAGTGCCGCCAACACTCCGCCGATCAGTGCGGTGACCAGCTGCGGCCAGGAGAAGGTCGCCGACAGGACATTGACCTGCTTTTCCGCAAGACCCATCAGCGGGAGGGCGATCTTGGTGATGGCGATCCAAAGGACCAAAAACTTTGCAACGGCACTGATGACAACGTTCAGGATCCGTTTGACCAGGTCCTCTCCCCAGAGTTTTCGGAAGAGCGCAATCAGAAGAACGAAGACCACGTTGCCCAGGGCGATCAGAGGGACCAGTGTGAAGATCGGCGTACCGATCCCCAGCAGGAATGCGAAGAACGGGGAGATCAGAGCCACGGCGACACCGCTCCAGGTCCCGCACAGAAAGACTGCGGTCGCGAGCAGGAAATTGACGCAGCTGCCGGTCACAAACTGGCCCAGAGGCTTGGTGACATGCTGCAGGACGATCAGCAGCGCGATGAGCACCGCTGTTTGAACGATCTTTTTGGTAGTGAGTTTCATGGTCTGCCCCATTCCCGGAGAAGTTCTCCGATGTATTTGTTATAAAAATATCAATTTATCTGTAATAAGCGTACTCTCATCGGGACGGTCTGTCAATCTGTTTCACATTTCTTCTCTTTTTCTTTTGACCCGATTTCCCATTCATTCGGTTTCGGAATAAGCGGCCCGTCCGGTCCTTTGAAAAGCGATCCTTATTCCGCCAGCAGGAAGGCGCGGAAAGCACGGTAGGTCATGTAGACATCGGTCTTGGCGACGATCTCGAACGGAGCATGCATCGAAAGGACCGGCACACCGATATCGATGGTGTCCACATTCATATAGCTGACGAACTTGGCAACGGTTCCGCCGCCGCCGGCATCCACCTTGCCCAGCTCGCCGGTCTGCCAGATGACGCCGTCCTTGGAAAGGACGCGCTCGACCCAGGCGGTGTACTCTGCCGAAGCATCGTTGGTGCCGCTCTTGCCGCCGGCTCCGGTGTACTTGGTAACGACGACGCCCTTGTTGAGGAAGCAGGAGTTCATCTTCTCCATGACATCCGCGAAGGTGGGATCAAACCCGGCATTGACGTCGGCGCTCAGGCACTTGGACTTGGAAAGGACGGTGCGTCCCTCCACGCCGTACGGAGCAGCCAGGTCTTCCACGAAGTAACGGACGAAATCGGAGTCCAGACCGGTGGCGCCCACCGAGCCGATCTCTTCCTTGTCGGCGAACACGGTGACCCAGGTGGTCGTCGGCTTGTCCACATCCAGAGCCGCCTGCAGCGAAGTCCAGGCGCAGACGCGGTCGTCATGGCCGTAGGAGCCGATCAGGCTGCGGTCGAAGCCCACGTCGGAAGCCTTGAAGGCCGGAACGACGGAGAGCTCTGCCGACAAAAAGTCCGCTTCGACGATGCCGTATTTCTTGTTGAGAAGAGCGAGGATGTTGAGCTTGACCTTCTCGCTGACCTTATCGTCCTTGAACGGACGGGAGCCGACCAGGATGTTGAGTTCCTCGCCGCGCAGTCCTTCGCCCAGGGGACGCTTGGCCTGCTCTTTGCCCAGATGCGGCAGAAGATCGTTGACACAGAAGACCGGGTCTCCCTCGTCCTCGCCCAGGCGGACGGTGACCTTGGAGCCGTCCTGCTTGACGATGACGCCGTGCAGCGACAGCGGGATGGTCCCCCACTGATACTTCTTGATACCGCCGTAGTAATGGGTCTTAAAGAGTCCCAGACCGGCCTCTTCATACAGCGGAGAGGGCTTAAGGTCCAGGCGCGGGGAGTCGATGTGGCTGATGTTGAGGCGCACACCTTCTTCGATGGGCTTGGTACCGATGGCAGCGAATGCCAGGGCCTTGCCGCGGTTGTTCATGTATACCTTGTCGCCGGCTTTGTACTTCTTGCCGGGGACGAATTCCTTGTATCCCTTTGCCTTGAGCATGGCAACGGTCGTCTCGACCGCTTCCCGCTCCGTCTTGGAAGCATCCAGGAATGCCTTGTACGGCTCGCAGAACGCGTCGATCTCTTTGAGTTGCTTCTCGCTGAGTTCTTCGCCGATGTCGCGCCGTTTCATGGTCAATTTTTCCTGAAGCAGTTCGCCTTTGGATTTGCTTTTCTCTGCCATGGGAATCTCCTCCTTATACTTGGATCTTTTCAGATCGGATCTATTTGTTCAGACCGTGATCCCGAAGGATCTGGTCATAGGTCTGCAGGGTATTGAGACGCAGCGACTGGAAGTCGGCGTCGTTGTGGATCACGTACTGGGACCGGGAGGTATAGAACTCCTCCGGGTTCTGGGCACCGACGCGGGCCAGCGCCTGCTCGTTGGTCAGCCGGTCCCGGATCAGGATCCGGTTGAGCCGCTCATTTTCCGGAGCGACGACGGACAGAATGGTGTCGCACATGGAATCTGCCGTGCTCTCAAAGAGGGTCGGCGCATCCAGCAGCACGATTCCGTAGCCCTTCTCCCCGGCCGTCTGGATCTCCTCCCGGAGTTCCTCCAGGATGTACGGGAAGATGAGCTCGTTGAGCCTTGCCAGTTTTCCTTTGTCGCGGAACACGATGTCTCCCAGCTTGCGGCGGTCAAGCCCGCCGTCCGCGTCGAGGATGGCAATGGAGAATTCCAGTGCCAGGTCGGCCACGCATTGCTTGCTGTGATCGGTCACATCATGAGCGACCGTATCCGCATCGATGAGGTAGGGGCCCTGGCCTTCCAGGATCTTGCGCACCGAGCTCTTGCCGGCGCCGGTCTGTCCGGTCAGTCCGATGACAAATGGCTTTTTCATACGTCGATCACCTCAAAGGCTGCCGCCCGCAGCAGCCGGTTGTATACCGCCAGTCCCACTCCGTCTTGCGAAGGGCAGCGGACATAGACGGTCTTTGCTCCCAGTTCATCCATCTCCCGCAGCGCGGCGAAGAGATGTTCCGCCTGATCCAGCGGATCCTCTTTGCGGCCGTATTCCAGATACGGACCGCCCAGATCCTTCCCTTCCCCCGTAAAGACCAGGGCATAGGTCCCGGGAGACAGATGCTCCCGGAAAAAGGACCGGAACCGCTCGGCGCTTCCCTCGACCAGAATGACTTCGGCCTTGGGAGAATAGTGCTTGTATTTCATCCCCGGCGATGCCGCGACGGCACCTTCCGCCAGAGGATGGACCACGGCGGGATCCACCTCCACCGCCGGCAGGATGGTCTCCAATTGTTCCTTCGTCACCGCACCGGGACGCAGGATCTTCGGCGGGACGCTCACCAGAGACAGTACCGTAGACTCGACTCCGAACTCACAGGGCCCTCCGTCCACGATCGCATCGATCCGTCCGCTCAGGTCTTCCACGCAGTGCTCCGCCGTCGTCGTGCTCGGCCGGCCGGACCGGTTGGCTGAGGGGGCTGCCAGCGGGACTCCCGCGGCATCGATGATGGCCCTTGCCACCGGGTGGGACGGCATGCGGATGGCGACCGTCGCAAGTCCTCCCGTGGTCTGGGTCGGAACGATCCCGCTCTTGGGGAAGATCATCGTCAGCGGTCCCGGCCAAAAGGCATCCGCCAGTTCTTTGGCATGCTCCGGGATCCGGCTCACCAGCGGGAGCAGCTGCTCCCAGGCACTGATGTGAACGATGAGGGGATTGTCCGACGGCCTTCCCTTTGCCGCGAAGATCCGCTCGGCCACATCGCCCTGCAACGCGTTGCCGGCAAGTCCGTAGACCGTCTCGGTGGGGATCGCCACCAGCCCGCCGTCCCGAAGGATCCGGCCGGCCTCTTCGATCCCTTCCCGGTCGATGACCGGGTCTTTCCCCGACAGGATCTTGGTCTGCTTTTCGTCCATATCGTTAATAGTTCGCCTCCGCGTTCTGGAGCTTTTCGGTCTGTTCAAAGGTCCGCAGCGCCTCGGTCAGCTCATCCAGATCGCCGTTCATGATGGCGTCCAGTTTGTACAGGGTGAGCTTGATGCGGTGGTAGCTGACACGGCTCTGGGGATAGTTATAGGTACGGATGCGTTCGGCGCGGTCTCCCGTGCCGACCTGCAGTTTCCGCTCGGAGGCAAGCTCCGCATTACGCTTGGCCTGCTCCATCTCGTAGATCCTCGAGCGAAGGATCTTCATCGCCTTATCCTTGTTCTTGTACTGGCTTCGCTCATCCTGGCATTCCACCACCGTGCCCGTCGGCAGGTGGGTGATGCGGATGGCGGATTCGGTCTTGTTGACCTTCTGTCCTCCCGCTCCGCTGGAACGGAAGACATCGATCTGCAGGTCTTCCGGATTGATCTCGATCTCCACGTCCTCGACCTCCGGCAGCACGGCTACCGTGACGGTAGAGGTCTGGATCCGTCCCTGGCTCTCGGTTTCCGGGACCCGCTGAACGCGGTGGACGCCACTTTCGAACTTGAGCTTCGCGTAAACGCCCTCTCCCTCGATGGAGAAGGAGACTTCCTTGACGCCGCCCAGTTCCGTCTGGTTGATGTTGAGGACCTCGATCTTCCAGCGCTGGCGGTCGGCATACATGGTGTACATCCGGTAGAGGGAGTTGGCAAACAACGCCGCCTCTTCCCCGCCGGCCCCGCTTCGGATCTCCATGATGACGCTCTTGTCGTCGTCCGGATCCTTCGGCAACAGCAGGATCTTCAGTTCTTCCGCGACCTTGTCCATCTCTTTTTGGGACTCGAGATACTGTTCCTCGACGATCTCCTTGAAGTCCTTGTCCAGGCCGCCCTCATCCAGCAGTTCCTTCGCCTCTTCGAACGAGTCGACTGCCTTGCGGTATTCCCGGTACTTTTCCACGATCGGCGTCAGGTATTTGTTTTCCTTCATTAAGGATTTGTATTGTTCGACGTCGCTGACCACATTGGGGTCCATCAGTTTGTTGTTGATCTCCTCAAACCGGTCGACGGTCGATTGCAGTTTTTCAAACATCTTGTATTCCTCTCTTTGTCAAACATTTGGTTCTTTTCTTTCAAAGAGCGGTCCTAAGCCTCTCCTTCCCGGAGAACGCTTTTGATGTTTTTTTCGATCTTGACTCTCGGCACCATCATCTCGTGCCCGCAGCCGAGACAGCGAAGACGGAAGTCCATTCCCGAGCGAAGGACCTGAAAGCGTTTGTCTCCGCAGGGATGTTCTTTTTTCATGATCAAAATATCGCCGACTCGCACATCCATCGGTCCCTCTCTCCTTTCTGTCTTCTATCCGAGTAATTATATCAAAACGGACCTCGGCTCTGCAACTGTCCTACAAGACAAAAGCCGGCGCATTTCTGCGCCGGCTCAATGGAGACCCTCTCCCGGTCATCTTTCCAGATCATCGTCCCGTTCTTTCTGTTTTCTTCGTTGCCGAGGCTCCTCCTGCATCTGAAACAGACTCCATGCGGGGTTTCTGTCCAGTGCTTCATGGATCTGTTTGAACGTGAAGACAGCATCCTCCCACGGCAGCCGGTATTCTTCCTGAAAGACATACCGGTTTATCATGACCGGATATTCCCTGCGGATCTGTTCCTCCGACCCGATTCCGCCAAAGCACTCAAATTCAGCAGGCATGACTCCGGGGATCCCTCCCAGGCGGGAACGTTCTTCCGTGGTCCTTGTTCGAAGCAGGTATTCCATGCTCTCCCGGTCATGAAGGAGTTCCTGGATCCGGGGCTGTTCAAACAGGATATTCAGATCGTAGAGATGCTTCGCCGCCTCGAAGGCATACCCCGGTTTTTGGCTGTTCCGGTAATAGGCTTCGATGGCAAAGAGCTTATCGATGAAGATCCGCTCCATCGTAAGCACCCGGATGGGAAACGGTTCGATCCCGTAGTCTCTCGTAAGGCTCGCCCGTTCCTCTCCGGAGGCCAGATCGTACAAAAGCGGAGCGATCTCGATCGTTTCCACCGGCTCGCTGATGGTGAACGAAGTAGCCTCAAACTTCACCTTTCCGAATCGCTGCAGTTGGTCACTCCTGTCAGCAAGGGTAACCGGATCATATTCATAGACGGAGACCACCTCGGAGCGGTTGGTCCGTCCCTCGAATGTGTTTCTCGTCAATCCGGAATACTGCTTTGTCGCCCGCTCCAGACGCCGGTCATTCTGGGAACGGGAGCAGCCTCTCGTATCGACCGAAAGATCGATATCCTCCGAAAACCGGTTGGTCTTCTTGAGCATCATGTATAGGGCAGTCCCGCCCTTGAAGTATGCCGGAAGTCCTTCTTTCTGCTTTTGAGACAGTTCTTTCAGCAAAAGAGTCACATAATAGTCTTTTTCCAGAATATCCTGACGGATGTGACTTCTCTCTTCTTCACGTTCAATGATTGCGGAAAACAGCTCTCTATCTTCATGTAGTTTCAATGCTTCTTCCTCCCCGCTGTGCATGCGAGATTCCATACCGTCTCTCTGTTGTAATAGCGATTGGCATAGTAGAGCAGCGTCTCATAATCCAATCCCCGGTCCGCGATATATCCGGCGATGATCCCGAAAGGATCCTCCGCGTCGACCGGCGCATGATTCATTAGCTCCAGCGCATCCAAGATTTGGAGATACCAAATATTCTCTGTGTCGATCCTGGTTTTCGGAGCTTTGACGTAGACGAATAGTTTTGGGTCTTTTTTGAGTCTTCCCGTGGTGGCATTGGTCGCATACTCCGTTCGGTTCGGCATCTGTGTCGTCAGCCCAAGAGTATTTAGCAGACTATATCCCGTCTCATACCCCTGATCCCCGGAGAGATACTTGTCATAGACCAAATCTCTTCGCCGGATTCCCATCTCTCCGAAATAGGTGCCTTTCGTCCGATAATAGATCCCCTTCTGATACATCCTCAGATCTGCGATCTCCTGCCGGTCCATGATCCGTTTCATGGCAACCGAGGCGGCTGCCGCCGCCTTTTTCTCGGGGATCTCAAACGCCTTCGCAATCGCTTTCCCAACTTCCCAGATGTAGATTGGATCCCGCACGTTCTTCTTCGCCACATAGTCCTTTGTGAACTGGTGATAGCTCATCTCTGCGGCCTCCTTTTGATATATTGTAAATACGTTTTATTCCTTTCTTCGTATCAAAAATATATCATATTACTGTCCCGCCAGTCAATCTCTCTCCAAAAACCGCTTCGCTTTGCGGAGGATTTGCCGTTTGGTCCGCTTGATCGATTCCCTGCTCCGTTTTAGCTGCTTGGAAAGAGCCTGATTGGATTCCCGGCGCAGCATGCCCGCCAGAACCTCCTTCTGTTCCTTTGTCAGCGACCGGAGCAGTTCCTCCGACTCCAGCCGGATCCTTGTCCTGGTGATGGCATCGTCCGGTTCCGGCAGTTCCTGCAGGCATCCGCTCTCATCGTCCAAAGAGAGACACATGCCAGGCCTCTCCCGATACTGTTTTCGCTGTCTCTGTCGTTCCTCGTCAAAGATCCGGAAGACCTCCACCGTGATCGGCGTGATCTCCCCTGTCTTTCGGACGGCTAGATAGTAGTCGCCGGATTCCTCCTTCCAAATTCGGTATTCTTCGTCGTAATAGACATTCTTCTGTGTCATGTGTTCGGTCTCCCTTGGTCCGGGAGCCTTCGGACTCGTCCGAAAGGGCCCGGTACCGGTCCTTTCCAACGAGTGTTTTACTTTCCTTTTCCCGGAGGATCTCCGGGGCTGCTCAGCCGGATCGGCAAAAGAGCATCGGTTCCCCGCTCTTTGCACAGGCGAAGGCCGCACATCCCACAGGTAAAGTGGGTGACACAGTGGATCGTCTTGGTCAGGCTGCAGACACCTTTCCCGCAGAGGGGACAGTGCCAGGAGGGTTCTCTCGGTTTCATCTTAGTATTCGGTTTCATCGTTCTCCTTTTCCGCCGGATCTGACGCTCATTTCCGTTCCACGAACCACCTTCCGTTTTCTTCATCAAATAAAAAGGTCTCTTTTCCCAGGACACGGATCGTATAGCGGATCCCGGTCCCTCCGACCTTGGTGGACGCGGCACGGCGGACCGCCAGTACCCGGTCGATCTCAAATGTACGTTTGTCTTCAAAGGTGATCGATCGCGGGATCGCCGTTCCGTCCGGGCTGTGGTCCACATTGACCCAGACATATTCTTTTCTTCGCAGTTCCATCGGTCTCCCTCATTTCGTTACGCGAACAGTCCCGTCGGCATGATGACCGGCGCGTGCTCCGGGGGAAGTGCCAGTGGCGAAAGGAGCGATGCGTTGCGGACCGAGTTCATGCCGAAACGGCGGCGGATCTCCTCTACCGAGGATTCCAGCCGTTCCCTCTTTTCCAGCTGCTCTCCGTCGACGGACAGATCCAGCTGAAACGGCTCATCCTGATCGACCAAGCGAATGGCACGTATCGTAACAGCGCGTACCGGCAGCATCCAGTCATACCGTTCCCGGAAAAGGCGGTAGGCGCACTCGGCCAGATAGAACGGGGACTGGGTCGGGACCGGCAGGGGCGTCTGCCACTGGCGGAATCCCATCGTATTGTCCCGGATGACCACCGAGACCCCGTGGGCCCTCTTCTGGTGCAGCCGCAGCTTGTGTCCCACCTCCTGGGCAAGTTCCAGCAGCACCAGCCAGATCTGGCAGTCTGCCGTCAGGTCCTTCATGGTCGTCGTTCCGTGTCCGATGCTCTTGATCGGAGAGGAGAACCCGATGTCCGCCACGGCGGAGGTGTCCAGCCCGTTGGCAAACCGCCACAGGGTCTTTCCGTTCTTGCCCAGTTTTCCTTCCAGCCACCGGCAGTCGGCATCGGCCAGCTGCCCGATGGTGAAGATCCCGTATCGGTCCAGGACCCGGCGGGTCGAGCGTCCGACCCCCAGCAGATCCTCCGCCGGAAGATCCCCGATCACCTGCCGGAACCGGTCCTTCGGGATCGAGGTGGTCGCATCCGGCTTCTTCAGATCTGAACCCAGCTTGGCAAAGACCTTGCAGAAGGAGACTCCCACCGAAATGGTCAGCCCCAGTTCCTCCCGGACGATCTCCCGCAGTTTGTCCGCCAGCTGCTCCGGCGGACCGAACAGCTTCTCGGTCCCGGTGACCTCCAGCCAGCATTCGTCCATCCCGTAGGGCTCCACCTGCCCGGTGAACCGGCCGTAGATGGCTCGGGCCAGCCGGGAATACTTCAGGTATTCCTCATAATGGGGCGGGACCACGACCAGATCGGGACACTTCTTGAGGGCGTCTCCGATCGTCTCTCCCGTCTTAACGCCTGCCCCTTTGGCCGGATAGTTTTTGGCCAGCACGATCCCGTGCCGTTCCTCCTTCGAGCCGCAGACGGCTACCGGATGGCCCTTGAGGGAGGGATCGAGCATACACTCCACGCTGGCATAGAAATTGTTCATATCACAGTGCAGCACCGCGCGGGTCCCTTCTGCCATCCCGTTTCCCTCCTCTTGACAGGATACGCAACTTACGTTACACTATACATGCAAGTTACTTTCGCTTGCACGGTCATTATAGGCAATATGATTTCGCAAGTCAAGATAAGATACGAAAATATTTTTCATGTTTTAAAGAAGGGACCACTATGAGATTCGGAGAAAAAGTCAAAGCTGCCCGCAAGGAGCTTGGTCTGACCCAGCGGGACCTGGCCGATCAGATCGGCGTCTCGCTGCGCACCGTCCAGAACTACGAGATCTTTAACCGCTACCCCAAGCAGCGGGAGATCTACGCCAAGCTCTCGCTGGCGCTCAAGGTGCCGGTCAACTACCTGCTCAGCGAGGAGGAGGAATTCCTCGACGAGGCGGCAAGGACCTACGGGAGCAGAGGACAGCAGCAGGCCGCCGAACTGGTGGCTGCCGTCAACGGTCTGTTCGCCGGCGGCCAGATGGCCGAGGAGGACATGGATGAGATGATGAAAGCGATCCAGGAAGCCTACTGGATCGCCAAGGAAAAGAACCGGAAATATGCCAAGGGAAAATAAGGGATTCTCCCCAAAAACCGAAAGGAGGCGAAGGGCTTGATCCAGACCAGTGACATCGTCCGCCGGGCCGAGAGGCTGGCGGAGCGGTTCGATGTGTCCGATCCGTTTTCTCTGGCGGAAGCCTTGGGGATCACCGTGCTGATCCGGCCCTTTAAGGAACAGAAGGGCGCCTACAAGGTGATCTTACGAAACCGGTTCATCTTTCTGCAGAGCGACCTGCATCCGGTGCTGCAGCGGATCGTCCTCTACCACGAGATCGGTCATGACCAGCTGCACCGCGCGGCCGCCATCGAGCGGGGCGGGTTCGAGGAGTTCAACATCTTCAACATGCAAAACGACCGGATGGAATACGAGGCGAACATCTTTGCCTCCCAGCTGGCGCTGCCGGACGAGGAGTTCTTCTCCTACCTCCGCCAGGGCTATGACGCCCAGCAGATCGCCTCTCTCATGAATTCCGACATCAATCTGGTCGCCCTCAAGACGGATACGCTGATCGCCCAGGGATACCGTCTGCACCCCCAGGAGCATCAGAACGATTTTCTGAAGCCCTCCCCGGAGCCGAACCGTCCCAAAACATTTTGACAAAACAAGAAGCGGGAACACCGTGACCGGTGCTCCCGCTTTTTGTTTTTCCTTACAGTTCGCCCAGGCTCTTTGCCTTGAGATAGGCGTTGATGAACCCGTCGATCTCCCCGTCCATGACGGCGGTGATGTTGCCCGACTCGAAGCCGGTCCGGTTGTCCTTGACCAGGGTGTACGGCATGAAGACGTAGGACCGGATCTGGTTGCCCCAGGCAATGTCCTTCTGGACGCCTTTGATGTCCTCGATCTTGTCCAGGTTCTCCCGTTCCTTGATCTCGATGAGCTTGGACTTGAGCATACCCATGGCGACCTTCTTGTTCTGCAGCTGGCTGCGCTCATTCTGACAGGCCACCACGATGCCCGTCGGCAGGTGGGTGATCCGGACGGCGGAAGAGACCTTGTTGACGTTCTGTCCGCCGGCGCCGCCGCTGCGGTAGGTATCGATCTTTAAGTCCTCGTCCCGGATCTCGAT
>JAEEGL011588733.1_pt1 | contig 19739 bp, 17 predicted proteins | sample 9134231 | NCBI WGS metagenome assembly JAEEGL01 (sample SAMN16246548, study PRJNA631951) | gut metagenome | biome: gut microbiome; feature: rumen; material: fiber-attached | host: Bos | place: Iran: Karaj | collected 2018-10 | reverse complement strand
CTAATATCATGAGTGATAATGCCTTTTATCCTTACCAATTCTATTTCCAGGCGGAAAAAGCAGAAGAAACACTTTCGGTCTGGCTGAATCTTCTTTAACGGAGTGAGAAAAGATTATGTCCCTATATGAGAAAATCAAATCCGGCGAGGCGAAGGTCTCCCTCGTCGGCCTCGGCTATGTTGGCATGCCCCTTGCCGTGGCGTTCGCCGGCAAGGGTGTGAAGGTCATCGGCTTCAACCGCAATCAGCACCGCATCGATCTCTACAAGGCGGGCGTTGACCCAACTCACGAGGTCGGCGACGAAGTAATCTCCAAAACGACCGTGGACTTCACGGCGGATGAGACGCGCCTGCGTGAGGCGAGCTTCCACATCGTCGCGGTGCCCACGCCGATCAATCAGGATCACACCCCCGACCTCGAGCCGGTGGAGAACGCCAGCCGCATTGTCGGCCGCAACCTCACGCCCGGCTCCATCGTGGTCTATGAATCCACGGTCTATCCCGGCGTGACGGAGGACGTCTGTGTGCCGATCCTGGAGCAGGAATCCGGGCTCAAGTGCGGCGTCGACTTCAAGGTCGGCTATTCGCCCGAGCGCATCAACCCCGGCGACAAGGTGCATCGTCTGGAGAATATCAAAAAGATCGTCTCCGGCATGGACGCCGAGACACTCGAGGAGATCAGGAATATTTACGACATCGTCATCGAGGTCGGCTCCTATCCGGTTTCGACGATCAAGACTGCCGAGGCGGTAAAGGTCGTGGAAAACAGCCAGCGCGATATCAACATCGCCTTCATGAACGAGCTCGCCATGGTCTTTGACCGCATGGGCATCGACACCGCTGAGGTCATCGAGGGCATGAACACCAAGTGGAACGCGCTGGGCTTCCGCCCCGGTCTCGTGGGTGGCCACTGCATCGGCGTTGATCCCTATTACTTTACATATGAGGCCGAGAAGCTCGGCTACCACAGCCAGATCATTCTCTCCGGCCGGAAGGTCAACGACGGCATGGGCGCTTTTGTGGCCGATGCCGCCATCAAGCAGCTGATCCTGGCCCGCAAGGTCGTCCGGGACGCGAAGGTCGTCATCCTGGGCCTGACCTTTAAGGAGGACTGCCCCGACACCCGCAACAGCAAGGTCATCGATATTGTGAAGCGGCTGGAGGAATACGGTATCCGTCCCGTTATCGTAGACCCCCAGGCGGACTCCACCGAGGCCAAGCGGGAATACGGCGTGGAGCTGACTCCACTGGAGGAGATCTCCGGTGCCGACGGTGTGATTCTGGCCGTGGCCCACAGAGAATTCCGGCAGATGTCAACCGAGCGGCTGGACAAGCTGTTTACGGACGGCCCCAATGAGCAGAAGGTCGTCATCGACGTAAAGAGTATTTTGAACAAGCAGGAGCTGGAGCGGGCCGGTTATCGCTTCTGGCGGCTGTAAGTCAGCGTAACCAACCAAGTTAGGTGCGAACCAAATTCAATAGAATTATCCGTTCCCGTAGGTATCGAATGATGTACAACAATCACCGGATACATGTATAGGGTAACGAGAATGATGATGAACATAGAGCGAGATGGCAATGAAACTACTAGAAAGATTCGGAAATCAATTGGCAATCTTCCTAAGAAAACGGCGGCTAAAAAACCATAAGTTTTCTTTGATTTCAAATAACTGCATTGGCGGATTTATGATGCATGGTGTGAAGGAAGAGTTCAGAAGCCCCACCGTTAATCTTCTCATTCATGATTATCAGTTTTGCACTTTTTGCAGATTTCTGCAGCAATACGCAGAATGTGAGGTAGCGGAGCCAACAGAATCTGAAAAGAAGCGGTTCCAAGCGCTAACTTATCCTGTTGGTATCCTTCGTGGAGAAAAATGGAATATCCCTGATATTGTTCTGTATTTTATGCACTACAGGACCTTTGAGGAAGCGAAGAAGTCCTGGGAAAGAAGGATTAAACGAATAAACTTCGATAATCTTTTTATAGTGTTCAACCGGGATATGGAAGCTAAAAAAGAGATTATTGATGACTTTGAGACACTTCCGTACGAGCACAAAGTTTTCATTACTCATCATAAGGATCCTGCGCGATGGAAAGATACCGTATCTCTGAGTTGTTTTGATGAGAATTATCATACTGGAGACCTGTATTTACGACATTGGGTTGGCCTGGCATCATATTATTGGTTTGATGAGTTCGATTATGTCGAGTGGCTGAATAATGGCACAATAAAAATGCGGCCGCACTGGAAACATAGATAAGTTTACAACCTAAAATCGATTCGCTCGTTATTTGGTTTTTCCTAAACAGCCAGAGCGTGGAGTAGTGAAACATGAAAGGCTATTATCTATTTGCCCCGGTAGAGAAGGAGAACGCCGGTCCCGAATCCGGCGTGGAGCGCAAGGTGCGGGCGCAGTGCAAAGCGCTGCGGCAGTATCTGGACTGCGAGCTCGTCATCCTGCCTCCCGTGGAGTATACCGGCAGCATCGCGGAGAAGATCCGCCGCCGCCTGCCGTTCACCGCCGCCTGGCGGAAATGGAAGTATCGCGGGGAGTTCAATGACGCTGACTTTCTCTACATCCGACAGGTCTATCACGATGCCTCCTTTGTCCGTTACCTCCGGGCCATCCGCAGACAGAATCCGAAGATCAAGATTATTTATGAAGTGCCGACCTATCCCTATGATCAGCAAACTTCCTGGACCGTTTCCAGCGCGCCGTTTCGGATCAAAGAGCGGGTCAACCGCAGGCTGGTCGCAAAAGTAGTAGACAGGATCGTAACCTTTTACGGTCAAAAGGAAATCTGGGGAGTGCCCTGTTTTCCGCTGATGAACGGCTTTGACTTTTCTTCCGTTTCTCTGTCTCCCCGTACGTTGACAAAGCAGATTCATATCGTCTCTGTGGCGCAAACCGCATTCTGGCATGGCTACCAATATATGATTGAAGGCCTACGGGATTATTATGCGTCAGACGGCGTGGAAAACATCATCTATCACATGGTTGGGAATGCTTTGCCTGAACATGTGCAGATCGTGGAAAGGTATCACTTACAGGACCACGTTGTATTTCACGGGCGACAGGCAGGGCCTGCGTTGTATGATATCTATAATTCCTGCTGTCTTGGTTTGAATGTGCTGGGCGTTCCTGCGGACGGGAATCCTAAAAGCAGCTCACTGAAAAGCCGGGAATATGCTGCACTCGGGCTCCCAATTGTGTCTTCGCTTCCAATAGATTTTCTTCCCGAAGACTATCCCTATCTTTGTGTTCTGCCAGCAGTCAACGAACCCGTCAATGTGGCGCAGATCGTCAGGTTTTATCATAAAGTCTATGATCAAACTGATCCGAACGCCGTCGCTGCTTCGATTCGGGCCTTCTCAATTGATCGCTGTGATATGTCTGTTACGATGAAACCGGTTGTCGATTGGCTTCGAGACACAGGAGAACGCGAATGAGCAATCAAGATATTACTTTATTGATGACAGGCGTCGGCGGACCCGGCGCAAACGGCTACATTTACAGTCTGCAAAACAATCCCGAGAGAAAGATACGGATCATCGGAACCGATATTTCCGAACGAATTGATCCGGAAACCATGGCACAGTTGGCCGCTTTTTACATGATTCCCAGAGCCGGAACAATCGACTATCTTCCCAGGCTGCTTGGTCTGTGTAAAGATGAACACGTTGATGTTATTCTGCCGCTAAATACAGCAGAGTTATCCTGCCTTAGTTTTCACAGAGCTGACTTTGAAGCTCTCGGCACGAAGGTATGCGTGCTCGATTCGGAGCTCTTGGAAACGGTCAATAATAAGGGCCGTTTGCTGCAGCAGCTGCACGCCCTCGAAATTGCTGTCCCTGACTTTGCTGTAGTTCATTCGGTTCCGGAGTTTACATCCGCTCTGCAGACGCTCGGTTATCCCCGGAAAGCGGTCGTCGTAAAGCGTCCAGACGGAAATGGAAGCAGAGGAATCCGCTTTTTGGACGCATCCGTTTCCATGGCTGATATTTTTTTGAAGCAAAAGCCCCGCTCTTTGTATATCAGTCTACCGGAGCTTCTGTCCATCCTGCCGGAGATTTTTGCACAAACTCCTCTTGTGGTGATGGAGCATCTGCCGGGGCAGGAATACAGCGTTGACACACTGGTGCAAAATGGTCAGGTCATACGCTCCGTGTGCAGGCGTGTGGACCTGTCCGAAGACAGCAACGATGTGGACGCCACAGTCGAACAAGTACCGGATGTTCTTCACTACTGCGATCAGATCAGTGAGCGGCTCAACATTGACGGATTGATCGGATACGGCGTTATGCGGAATGCTGCCGGTCAGCCGAGACTGCTTGAGATTAATCCCCGCCTGCAGTCCACCACGATTCTTTCCGTTATGGCAGGGGTCAATTTCCCCTATGCTGTCGTAAAAAAGGCGCTGAATGAACCTATCACGCTTCCGGAACCCCGAGAAGGGATCCGGACCGTTCAGCGAAAACAAAAGATGTTTTTTTCCCAGGCAGGAGAACTTCTTTTGAAAATATAATAAAGCAATTGATTGCAGAGGAAACGGAACATGATATCCAAGGAATTTCATCCCACCTACAGCGAGTATCGCAGCATCCTCGGTACTATCCTCAAGACAGGAAAGCTGCGTGATTACATAGAAGCCAAGCCGGATTCTGAGTTTATCATATTGCGCCACGACATTGAGTTTTCCATAGAGCGAGCCCTTGCCATGGCTGAAATCGAGCACGGGATGGGCATTCGCTCCACGTATTTTGTTCAAATCAGGAGCAATGCCTACAATGCCTACTCTTTAAAGAATGTCGCCATGCTCCTACAAATGCATGAGATGGGCCATCACATCGGCCTGCATTATCATATTGGTTCCTCTATGAATCCCGATGTTGTTACAGAGGAGATCCGGCAGCAGTGTAAGCAGCTGGAGGCCATGCTGGGCATCTCGGTGGATCGCTATTCAATGCACCGGCCCCAGAAAGAGACGCAATATTATGCCACAACTATCCCCGGACTGATCAACGCCTATGGTCCAGACTACTTTACCTTTGCGGAGGAGCTTGACGAGCACTCCGTGCTGCGGGTGAAGTATATATCCGATGCAAAGCACCGCTGGAATTACGGTATACCGGATCCGGAGACTATGCAGAATACCCCGCGGATCCAGTTATTGATTCACCCGGATTTCTGGTCTGAAAGCACTCCTGAGATGCGTGATAATTTCGGAGCGTTGATCAGTGAGCACTCTTTTGTGTTTATGGATACAATGGACAATGAATGCCATCATTTTGGAGAGTTTCGAAGTAGTTTTGAATCACTGATCAGTGATAAAACATCGAGAGAAAGAATAATACAACGAGCTTTGGAGATCGGAGATGATTTCTGAATGAGGTTTAGCCTGTTTCAGCAATTATCCATGATAAGATGGCGTAACCATTGAAAAATGCATGGATTATCCATTATCTCCAACATCTGCATTGGCGGTGTTATCAGCAATTCTCACGGCGAACAGCAGTTTTCACCAACAGTGAATCTGGTAATAAAGGCAGTATGAATCTCTTATGAAAAAGGTGAAACAGTGAATCTGTTGCTAAATACGGGGCCGATTGTGCCTAAACTGGGAAACAATGCCGCATTATTTCTGAAGCTTCTTCCTTTTTTTCAGCAGTATCATGCTGTGCGCCTGCTGTCATCACGTGGAATATCCCCGTCGGAAAGCCAAGTCAACGAGTACAATGGATTTTCAGTGATCTTTGGCGCCGCTCAGAGGAATGGGGTTCAAGGCCTGTGTGATTCTGCTGCAGCAAAACTGATTGACCGAAACGGTTATTCCGATTATATCGGGGCAAAGAGGCTGAAGGCTGCTGTCGATGATTTGCTGAAGGGTGATCCGGTGGATGCAATTATATCCACCATGGAGCCATTTCCTGCAGCGGATGCCGCGGCAAGGATCCGCTGCAAAATACGGATTTTGTATCTGATGGACCCTCCTGCCTGCATTTCCAACGGCCAAAGCACCCCCTATCGCAATCGCCGATTGAAGAAGATTCTGGCAAGTCACAACGTAATACTTACCACACCTTTTATCAGCGCAGCGCTGATAGGGAACGGCTTCAATCAGTTTGAAGAAAGGATTGTCCCAGTTGGCTTCCCTCTGATTGAACGCCACGATATAAGAGCGAATACAACTGACAGCCGCATCCACCTGCTCTTCTGCGGCTGGCTCTATTCCGATATTCGCTCACCCAAGTATTTTCTGGACATTCTCTCCCGGCTGGACGAGCGGTTTGTTGTGACCTTCATGGGTCGGGAGTGCGAGAAGCTGGCTGAACGATTTGACATTCAAACCAAGGCAGAGCTGATTACCCTGCCTCAGCAGCCCTATGAGACTGCCCTGCAGGCCATGGCCGACGCGGATATCCTGATCAACATCGGCAACAGCGTGCCGGTGCATATGCCTTCTAAAACGCTGGAATACATCAATACGGGAAAACCCTTCGTCAACTTCTACAAGCTGGACGACTGTCCGACTCTTTATTACACAAAGCGCTACCCGCTCTGCCTGAATCTGTCCGAAAAGGATCCCGACGCCGACACCGCAGCCAAGCGTTTCATTGACTTCTGCGTTGAAAACAAGGGCAGGACGGTTGACCGCGCATACATCGAAACGGAGTACAAAGACTGTACGCCTGAGTACATCGCCCAAAAAATTCTGGACGCATTAGGTGATCATCATGACTGACAACAATCGAGTGACCGTCATCCGGCCGAAATCCGGCTGGTTTGACCTGCATTTGGGCGAGCTGGCCCACTATAAGGATTTGATTTTCCTGTTTGTGAAGCGGAACTTTGTTTCCATGTACAAGCAGACTGTTTTGGGACCCGCCTGGGCGGTGATCCAGCCCTTCCTGACGACCATCGTCTTCTCCCTGGTCTTCGGTACGATCGCGGGCCTTTCCGCGAACGGCGTCCCGTCCTTTATCTTCTACCTTTCAGGCAACGTGATCTGGGGCTATTTCTCCGGCTGCCTGACCTCGACCTCTTCTACCTTCATCGCGAACAGCGGCATTCTGGGAAAGGTCTACTTTCCCCGGCTGGTCATGCCCATTTCCACGGTGCTCTCCAAGCTGATCGACTTTGCGATCCAGTTTGCCTTTATGCTGATTTTTGTGGTCTACTTTACGGTCACCAAGGCCGGCGTCGTCCCCAACTGGTACGCGCTGATGACGCCCGTGCTGATCCTCCAGCTGGCCATGCTGGGCCTCGGCTGCGGCGTCATCATCTCCGCTGCCACCACGAAGTACCGCGATCTGCGGATGCTGGTGGGCTTCGGCGTTTCCCTGTGGATGTACGGCACCCCCATCGCTTACGATATGTTCTCCATGGGCGCCTTTGCCCCGGGCAGCAAGTACTATAACCTCTACATGTGCAATCCCGTGACGCCCATCGTCAACATCTTCCGCTACGGCTGGCTGGGGATCGGGGAGATCGACTGGCTGCACTACGGCATCGGCTGGATCGTGACCTTCGTTCTGCTGGGCCTCGGCGTCGTCCTGTTCAGCCGGGTAGAGAAGACCTTTATGGATACGGTATAACGAAATGGAGAATCTTCTTCAACTTGCAAAGCGAAAATATCAAAAGCATCTGGATCGTCGTGCGCTTAACGAACTTGAATCACCCGAGATCCGTTCGATCCCGGAGGAGCTCCGATGTGAAGAGGCACCCTCCGTGCCGCTGATCTTCGGCGTGATCGGTGCGGGAAAGGTGTTTGACCGCTGGATGCGGGATATGCTTTGCATCCCGAAGGATCTGAAGATCTCGGTCAAGGGCATTTATGACGGCTCTGCGGAGCTGATGCGGAAAAAGGCGGAGGCTTATCGCATCCCGATCTGTTACGACAGCTTTGCGTCCATGCTCTCCGATCCGGAGATCGGCGCGGTTTACGTTGCTACACCCAATTACCTCCATGCGTCCCACGCGATCCAGGCGCTGGAGGCCGGGAAACACGTCCTTTGCGAGAAACCGATCGCGATGAACTGCGCGGAGCTGGAACGGATGTACCAAGCCGCGGAGGCACACGGCGTCTTTTTGATGGAAGGCATGTGGATGCGCACGGTCCCCCTGATGCGGACGGTGCTGCAGGTCCTGGCGGAAGGAACCGTCGGAGAGGTCCGCTATCTCCACGCCGACTGCTGCAACAATGACAGCCCGGCTGCCTATCCGGCGCTGTTCAGCCGGGAGAAGGGCGGCGGCGCCCTGATGGACGTCGGCTGCTATGCCCTGCACCTTGCCCATTCGGTCTTCGCCGGGCAGCCGGAGCTCTCCTCCGCGGCGAAGCTGACGGAGTCCGGGGTCGATCTCACCAGCGCCGCAGTCCTCCGATTTCCTGCCGGGCTCGCCGTCCTGGCGCAAAGCCTCGGCTGCGTCGGCGGGGCGCAGGCGGAGATCCGCGGCACGAAGGGCCGGATCGTGATCTCCAGATATCTGGATTCTCCGTCTGAATTCACCGTCATTGCCGCCAACGGAAAGCGGACCGTTTTCCGCTATCTCACGCCGCGGGAGAAGCGGCCCATCGGATACGCTTATGAGATCCTTGCCTTTGCCGACGCCGTCCGCAGCGGCAGGCTCTCCTGTGAGCTTGTACCCGCAGAAATCACGAAAACCGTAGCGAAGGAAATGGAGCAGATCCGCAGAGACTGCGGCGTTTCCTTTGCAGGAGACCGATATGACGCAGATTGAACGTCCCGTAAAGCTGACCGTCTGGTTCAGCACCTACAATCAGGCCCCCTACGTCGCCCAGGCGCTGGACAGCATCCTGATGCAAAAAACGAGCTTCCCCTTTGAGATCATCGCCGCGGACGACTGCTCCACGGACGATACGCAGAAGATCATTCTGGAGTACTGCGACCGGTATCCGGATCTGATCGTTCCGTATTTTACCGATCCCAACGTCGGCGGCTGCCGGAAGCTGACCGGCTGCATCGACGCGGGCCTGTTCCGCGGCGACTATCTGGCATACCTGGAGGGCGACGACTACTGGCTGGGCGAGGACCGGCTGCAGACGCTGGTGGATTTCCTGGAGGAGCATCCGGAGTACTCCCGGGTCAGCCATAACCGGCTGGTCATTGATGAAAACGGGAAGAAGAAAGGGCACGATACCCCGAAGAGCGTTCTGAACCGTCCGTTCACCATCGAGGACCTCCTGCAGGGAAAACTGTATTCCGATTTCGGCTCCGTTTTCCGCAACTATTTCAAGGAAGCCGGACAGAAATATCACCCCCTGTATCACGCGTCCCGGAACGTCTGTGACTTCCAGGATATGTTTGTCACCCAGGACTTCGGCCCCGTGTTCGTGATGGACCGCGTTTTCGGCGTCTACCGCTCCCGGAGCGTCGCAGGGGCGACGAACTATAACTCCATCATGACCCAGGCCGCCAGATGTAAAGAGAACATCCGGCTGGCACGGGCGGTGGAGGAGTTCTACAGGGGGAAATACGACCTGTCCCCGATGGTCCTTCATAACCAAAAGCGCCTGATCGAGGAAGCCGTGCAGCTGCAGAGCACGGAGCTTCTTGACGGCGCGAGAGAATACGTCCCGGCGGACGCGGTGCGGAAGATCGCGCCGGAGCTGGTCTATCTGGCCCGCCGCGGACACAGGGAGAACGAGCTCCGATTCCTCAGGGAGCAGCTGACGCCGGAGGAAAAGCGGGGCCTGGGCGCTGCCTCCGCTGCGTATACGGTCCGGCGCGCCTGGTGGAAGATCCGAAAATACAGGCCCAACGAAAAGCTGCGCGGATACGTCCGCAAGGCAGAGTGAGGAGCAAGCCTATGAGCTTACCGATGATCGAAATCAAGAATATTTCCAAGGAATACCGGCTGGGCGCCATCGGCGGCAGAACGCTGAACGCGGAGATCCAGTCCAAGATCGCCAAGCTGCGCGGCAAGGAGGATCCGAACTCCAAGATCGGCGCGAAGCAGTACGCCCACAACGAGCGCTTTCTGGCCCTGGACGGGATTAGCTTCAATGTGCAGCCCGGCGAGGCCGTGGGCATTATCGGCCATAACGGCGCCGGCAAATCCACGCTCCTGAAGCTGATCTCCCGGGTCACCGCGCCCAGCGGCGGCGAGATCGTCCTCCGGGGCCGCGTTGCCTCGATGCTGGAGGTCGGCACCGGCTTCCACCCCGAGCTGACGGGCCGGGAGAACGTCTATCTCAACGGCGCGATCCTTGGCATGACCAAGGCGGAGATCGACCGGAAATTCGACCAGATCGTGGAATTCGCTGAGATGGCGCAGTTCATCGACACGCCGGTGAAGCGTTACTCCTCGGGCATGTACGTCAAGCTGGCCTTCTCCGTCGCCGCCCATCTGGACAGCGAGATCATGATCATGGACGAGGTCCTGGCCGTCGGCGACGCCAAATTCCAGAACAAGTGTCTGGGGAAAATGGGTGATGAGGCGAGCTCTAATAACCGTACGATCCTCTACGTCAGCCACAACATGAGTACGATCCAGCGGCTTTGCACCCGCGTCATCGTGTTGGACCACGGCAAGGTCGTCTACGACGGCGATACTGCCGGCGGCGTGGCACGCTATCTCTCCGTCAACAGGGAAGAGGCGACCATGAGCTACCTGGAGGACATGGAGCGAAACATGGCCTGCAAGCTCAAGGTCAAGATGCTGAAGGTCTGGCTTCCCGACAAGGAAAACAACCTGTACGTGCAGGGGGAGAAGCTTCGCCTCCGTCTGCAGTGGAAGGTCAACGCGGACGTGTATAACCTGGTGCTCCGAATTTATGTCAACCACATGACCGCCAGCCCCGTGGGCTTCACCACCGTCGCCTTCGGCGACCGGAAGGCCGGAGAGCTGGTGGAGTCGGAGATCGAGGTCGATCTGCCCGGGATTGTCCCCGGCACCTATTACATCGGCGCGGAGTTCCACGAGATCGACTCCTCCGGGGCGAATCAGTGGCATGATTTCATCCAGAATATGATGCAGATCGAGATCCTGGAGAACCGGGAGATCATCCCCGGCGGTCCTGCGGACCACACCAATAAGATCCCCTGGAACCACAACATGTGGGGCAGCATCCGTCTGCCTGCAAAATTGACGGATCAGTCAGTGTCTCAGTGAGGGTTAATCAATGCTGTTCAGTATTGTTATTCCGATTTATAATGATGAAAAATATTTGGCAGAATGCCTGGATTCGTGCTTGGATCAGGACCTGCCTGCAGACGAGTACGAGATCATCTGCGTCGACGATGGTTCGACCGACCGTACCCCGGAGATTCTGAGCGCCTACGCGTCCGAGCATCCGAATATCCGGGTCATCACAAAGAAACACGGAAACGCCTACGGACGCGGCAGGGATATGGGTTTTTCGGAAGCCTGTGGAGAGTACGTGTGGTTTGTGGACCATGATGACATTGTTGCGCCGAATGCCCTTGTAGATCTCAGAAATGCCATCCAGAGCTCCGGAGGAGCTGACCGGATTGCATTCCCGTATTATTTGTTTTTTGAGGAGCTGACGCAGCTTGAGAAAAAACTCATGCGGGAAGGGGCGCTGACTCCGAACGACGGCGACAACTATTCAACACTGACGCTATGGTCCGGCGTGATCCGAACCGGTTTTATGAAAGACCACAATATCTGGCCGCATTCCCGGAGAGTCAGTGCCGCCGGTTCTTTTTGGGGTATAGAGAAATATACCGCGTGGGGCGGGGATAGCATCTGTATGGAGGAATGCTTTGATAGTGGTATGCAAACAATACAGCTTTCAGGCAGACCGCTGTATCACTATCGCAGGAACGAGGCTTCTCAAACGATGACTCTCTCCAAAGAGGCTGTTGAGGTGCGCGAGAAATTGAAATATCACGCTGCACTGTTGAGAGGCTTCTTGGCGTATCAGCTCAAAGAACAGTATTACGAAGAGAGAAAGGCCAATGGCAAGGCATCTGCAGATACAACTGTGGCCATGATTGTGAAACTTCGCAGATGTGTGATGCAATTGGCTGTGCTGTCCAGACGAAGATGGTCTGAAGGGATCAGAATGTTGAAAGAGAAGGACCTGTTCTTTGCCCACAAGCCTCCTGAATACACGTTTTCCTTCCGGAAGTATTTGAAGACCCGCTCCATTAAGGAAAAACTGACCCCGTCGACCTATGCGGCCTATTTTACATACTCACTTGCAGGAGCAATATGGTTCCGCTTTCTCACGTTTTTCACAAGATTGAAAGGGGCTAGTCCGAAGTTGATCGGAAAATACAGAGAGCTGAAGCAAAAACGATTACTGACCAGAGGAACGAAGGCTTCATAGCTTCTGGAATAAGCAAGCAATGTGCCTATAACAGCCTGTCATCGCTGGATCAGCCGGTCGGAAAAGCATGAAAAAAGGCTAATGGCACAGCTTCAAAAAGCATGTTCGGAAAAGGGAAAAGCGCCTATGAAGAAATTGATGATTCTTGGCGGAACACGTTACGCACTGCCTGTGATCAAGGCAGCTCGTGACTTGGGCGTATATGTCATTACGGCGGATTATCTGCCGAACAACATCGCGCATAAGTACTCAAATGAATACTGTAATGTCAGTATTACGGAGCTTGAGCCAACCCTTCAGGCTGCACGGGAAAGGTCTATCGACGGAGTGATCTCCTTTGCCTGCGATCCCGGTGTGCTGACGGCAGCATATGTTGCGGAGAAGATGGGGCTGCCCTCCGTGGGCTCTTACGAAGCCGTATCGATTCTGCAAAACAAAAGCCGGTTTCGCGCTTTTCTTGCAGAACACAGGTTTAACGTACCGACGGCAAAAAGCTATACCTGCGTGGAAGAAGCCCTGGCGGACGTCTCGCTGTTCCACTGGCCCGTCATTGTGAAGCCCACGGATTCCGCCGGCAGCAAGGGCGTCAGGCGGGTGGACGATCCCGCGAAGCTCAGAGAGGCCGTCGAGTACGCCCTCTCCTACTCCCGCGGGAGCGAGGTTATCGTCGAGGATTTCATCACCCAGCACGGGTTCTCCTCGGATACGGACTGCTTCTCCGTGGATGGGAAGCTGGAATTTGTGTCCTTCAATTCCCAGCGCTTTGACCTGAGGGCGGAGAACCCCTATACACCCGCGGCCTACAGCTGGCCGGCCTCGATTTCGGCGGAGCATCAGCGGGAGCTGAGCGCCGAGATCCAGCGGCTCATCACGCTGCTGGGCCTGGGTACCTCGATCTACAACATCGAGACCCGGGAAGGCGTCGATGGAAAAGCTTACATTATGGAGTGCTCCCCCCGGGGAGGCGGCAACCGCCTGGCGGAATGCCTGGAATACGCCACCGGCGTGAAGCTTGTGGAAAACGCAGTTCGGGCGGCCCTCGGCATGTCGATTGTCGGGATAGCCCAGAGACCGTACAACGGCTTCTGGGCCGAAGTCATCCTCCACAGCGACAAGCCCGGCGTCTTCGACTCCCTGTGGATCGACGAAGCAATCTCGGACGCGGTTTTTGAAAAGGATCTTTGGATCAAGCAGGGAAAGCGGATCGGCGGCTTCAAGGCCGCCAACGAGGCCATCGGGACCCTTGTGCTGAAATTTGAAACCGAGGAGCGGCTTAACGCGGTTATGAATCGGCTCTCCGATCACGTAAGGGTCGTCGTTCACCCGGAACCAACAGCATAACGACGGAAGGACGGCAGCCCCGCGCTGCGCATAGGATCATGAAGAAATTTGACGGGAAAAGGCTCCTGATGCTGGGCTCCAACGCGATGTCCTGCGAGCTCGTGGAGTACGCGAAGCAAAATGGCGCGCGCGTCACCGTGACAGACTATCTGCCGATCGAACAATCTCCGGCGAAGCAGCTTGCGGACGAGGCGCTTTTCATCAGCACGGCGGATACGGAAGCCCTGGCGGACTATTGCCTCGGGGCGGGGATCGACGGCGTGTTTGCCGGAATCAGCGAATTCAACCTGATCCAGGCGCAGAAGCTCAGCAAGGCCCTGGGGCTGCGGTTCTATTTCGACGAGGACCAATGGGACCGGATCGAGCGCAAGGACCGCTTCAAGGCCCTCTGCAGGGAATACGGCGTACAGACCCCAAAGGAATGGTTCTCCGGCTCCCAGGCGGAATTCGAGCGCCTTGACAAGGCGGCCCTGCGGTATCCCCTCGTCGTAAAGCCAGTGGACGCTTCGGCTTCACAGGGAATTACGATCTGCGAGCGCCCCGAAGCGCTCGCGCAAGCGGCCTGCGTCGCGTTTGCGGCCTCCGCATCGCGTCGGATCATTGTGGAAGAGTTCGTGGAAGGTCACGAATTCACAGCCCACTATACGATCTGCGGCGGAAAGGCAGCGTTGGCCTGTCTGGATAATCGTTATCCGGTCGCGCTGCATAAAGGGAGCGTTACGACGATCCCTATTGCGAGAATTTACCCTGCTCTGTTCCAGGAGCAGTTCATCAATTCAATCAATCCTCAACTGATTGCTCTGTGCGAAGGTGTCGGCCTGGATGCGGCGATAATGTTCTTCCAGGGATTGTACGACGAAAAGAAGGACACGTTCTATATTTTTGAAGCCGGCCTGCGGAGCGCAGCGGAATCGCCCTGCAGGTTCCTGGAATCCATCACCGGACAGAATCACTGCTGTATGCTGCTTGACTATATCTTGCTGGGTAGCACGGATTACCGTTTGGAGCTGGAAGCCCCGAATCTGGAGGGAAAATGCTGTGCCATCGTCTCGTTTGCCTCGGCAGGCGGTGTTGTCGCAGACATTCAAGGCGTTGAAACGGTGCGGCGCAGGATTCCGGAGATTCTTCAGATCGAAAGCCGCTATCCGGTCGGCTCCACGGTTCCGAACGGCGATACACTGCGCCAGATAATGCTGCGCTTCGTAATCGCAACAGAGAACAGGCGGCACCTGGCGGATATTATCAAGCACATTAATTCAGCTGTTCACGCCGTTGACGATCAGGGAAACGAAATGCTGGTCGGCATGCAGCCGGAGCGGGTATTGGGGCTGGAATAAGTATACTGTTTGATCGCAGGGCTCTGCGCATCCAAGCCGCTGCCTGTGAAAGCGATCAAGAGGAGTTTTTATGAAAACGATCTTAGTAACTGGCTCCACCGGCTTTATCGGAAGCAATCTGGTAAAGGCTCTGTCCGCTGAAAAACAATACCGCGTCATCGGCGCGGTGGAGGATGACAACGGGTATACGGACCGGTATTCCTGTAATGAATACCTGCAGACGGTTCCGAACGCAGAGCTGCTGAAGGGAAAGCTTCCTCCCGTCGATTGTGTCGTAAACTGCGCGTTCGCGAGGAGCAATGACCCGCTGCTTCTGGCGCAGGCGCTGGATTTTACCGCCGAGCTGGCCGACGCGCTGCGGCGGATCGGCGTGGGAGCCTTGATTAACGTCTCCTCCCAGGGCGTCTATCAGCGGCTTCCAGCGGGAGAGCTCCAGACGGAAGACGCCCCGATCTCGCCCGTCGATCTGTACAGCATGGCGAAATATGCAGCCGAAAGGCTGCTGGTTGCTTCCCGCTGCGCGGCGCATATTACAAATGTACGGCTTGCGAGTATCAATATGAAGCAGCGTTTCCTCTATGCATTTACAAAGAAGGCCGTTTTGGGGGAGCCGATCGTGATTACCGCGCCGAATCAAAACGCCGCCCTGCTCGACGTGAGAGACGCCGTCTCCGGCCTGCAAGCGTTGATTCGCCTGCCGGATCAGGACCGCAAAGCTGTTTATAATCTTGGCATCGGCAGTCAGATGACGATCCTGGGCTATGCCAAGGTCGTGGAACAGACGATGAAAGAGTTCGGCTGCACGACAGATCTGACGGTAAAAAACGAGAACGCCGATGCGGGTAATTCCGGCATGGACTGCAGCCGGATGATCCGCGATACCGGATGGACCCCTGCCGTAGACGCCGGGATGATGGTGAGAGAATACTATTGCGAACTGATTGGAGGATCGTGACAACATGAAAGAATACCAGCGTGCGATTGAGAAAGGGATCCTTCCGGACGTTTTTCTTCGGGAGGAAGTCATCTGTGATTTCCTTGTTACGGAAGAGAGAAAAAAACTGTGGGCGGTCATAATCGACCTTATTGACGAATTCGACAAGGTTTGCAAAAAACATGACCTTACCTATTATATGATTTACGGGTCTCTATTAGGTGCGGTCAGACATAGAGGCTTTATTCCGTGGGACGACGATTTTGATGTCGCTATGCCGCGCGCAGATTATAACAAATTCGTTACGCTGTCCGCAGAGTTTCAGGACCCCTATTTTCTGCAAACACCATATACTGACCCGGAATCCGCCTATTCTTATGCGAAAATCCGAAATTCAAACACTTCCGGGATCGTGAATATGTTCCGCTACAATCATTTTAACCACGGGATCTGGATCACCGTTTTCCCGTTGGACTACTGGGACGACGAAGGCGGAGAAGAACGGTATGCGGAGATCAGAAAACTGACCATGCATAATTCGACCTTTATGAGGCTCAAAAACCCGGATCTGGATGACGCAAACCAAAAAAGGGTCGCAGAATATCTGAACGAACATCGCAATTACATCGAAGATTATGAGGAGATCCAACGTTTGGCGAGCTCCTGCAAGGATCCTGACAGCAAATACGTTATGACTGCGGTCATTACCATGGGAAGATACGATCAAAAACTGCTGGATGCGGCAGATTTCGCGACAGCCGTTCCGCTTGATTTCCATGGCCTTCAGGTGTCCGCGCCCTGCGGCTGGGATCATCTGCTTAAGGTCTGGTACAGAGATTATATGCAGTTTCCGCCGATGGAAAAGCGCGGCATGGCGCATGACGGGACCGTTTTTGATGCGGATACTCCTTATAAAGAATATTTGAAAAAGGCCGGTATCATCAAATAAACAGGTATCATTTTCTCTCCAAATGAGGATTATGCGCCAAAACGAGCAGGTGAGGAAAAAGCTATGAACAAAAAGAAAGAATTAACGCCGGAACAGTTCCGAAAAATGCAGCTGGTGGAACTGGACATGCTGGTAGAGCTGGACCGTGTTTGCCGGGAGAATAACATTCCATACAGAATTACAGGCGGTACACTGTTAGGCGCTGTACGTCATAAAGGCTTTATTCCGTGGGATGATGACGCAGACGTCAACATGCTTCGGGAGGATTACGAACGCTTCAAGACGATTGCTTACAAATTAAACCCGGAGATCTGCTGGTTCCAGGATCACGACACCGATCCGGAGTACCGCTGGGGATACGGCAAGCTCCGCCGCACCGGCACGAAGTACGTGCGGGTCGGGCAGGAGCACCTGAAATGCAAGACCGGCATCTTTATTGACGTTTTCCCGCTGGATAATGTGCCGAACTCCACCATAGGAAGGATCCTGCAGGACTGGCGCTGCTTCTTCCTGCGGAAGATTACCTATTCCGAAGTGGGTCGGCTCTCCGAGAAGGAAACGCCCCTGGCAAGGAAGGTCTACGGCTTGATGGCGAAGATCCCTGTCGATTTTGTCTTCAAGCGCCTTCGCGCCATGACGAAAAACACGAAGAACTCCGACCCCAACGACGTCAGGGTCCTGTCCTTCAAGGCGGCCGGAAAGTTGTATACGAAAAACTCCCTGCACGACAGGTACGGCGTGAAAAAAGAATGGCTGCGGGAATTCCGGGACTATGAGTTCGAGGGAAAGACCCTCCGCGGGCCGAAAAACTATCACGATTATCTGACCTATATGTATGGCGATTATATGAAGCTGCCGCCCCCGGAGAAGAGAGAACAGCACTCTCCCTTCTCGGAGATCGATTTCGGCAGCCTGTGATCAGAGACCAAAGGAGAACCATCATGATTTACGCAGCAATCCTGGCAGGCGGGACCGGCAGCCGCATGGAACGGCAATCCATCCCGAAGCAATTCATTTCCATCGGCGGAACGCCGATCATCCTCCGGACTGTCCGGACCTTCCTGGGCAGCAGCCGCTTTGCGCTCATTTACATTGCCATCCACCCGGAATGGAAGGATTATCTCGCCGAGCTTCTTCGTGCCGCATTCACCGAGGAGGAGCTGAAGCGCATTGCCCTGGTGAACGGCGGCAAGGAGCGGCTGGAGTCTTTTACCAACGTGCTGGACCGGATTATCGCCGATCGCGGGCTCCAAAGAGAGGACGTTCTGATCTGCCACGACGCCGTCCGCCCCTTCGTGACGGCGCAGATGATCGACGACTGCATCGACGCGACTATCGAGGACGACTTCGCCTTGACCGTCGTCCCCACCACAGACACGATCCACACCGCCCACGACGAGAAATATATCGACGGCACCCTGGACCGGAGGGGCCTTTATAACGGACAGAATCCCTCCGGCTTCAACGTCGTGCTGCTGAAAAAGGCCATCGACAGCTTCACCGAGACCACCAAGGCCTCTGTCACAGGCACAACCCAGCTGATCCTGAAGCTGGGCTACAGGATCCGCATCGTCAAGGGCCATACCGGCAACTTCAAGATCACCACAGACAACGACCTGGACGTTGCCGAGCGGATCATCCGTTCCCGGCCCAAGACCCGGAAGATCGAGCTGGTGGACGTGACCCTGCGGGACGGCGGCATCGTCGTCAACTTTGACTACGGAACGGAGCGGATGCAGAAGATCAAGACTGCGCTCGAGGCCTCCGGAGTGGAGCACATCGAGACCGGCTACATCGACGAGCGCAAGGGCAGCCCCGAGGGCCGCACCTGCTTCGACAATGAAATCTCCATCGAGAAAACGCTGCTTTGTTCCGGAAAGAAGCCCGGCGTGACCTATCTGGCCATGATCGACTACGGGACCTTCGACGTCACGAAGCTCCATCCCAGGACCCCCGGCGGCATCGACGGCATCCGACTGGCCTTCCACAAGGAGAAATGGGAGCCCTCCATTGAGTGGGGCAAGGTGATCCTCTCCAAGGGCTATCAGCTCTATATCCAGCCTATGGTCAGCATGCGCTACTCAGACGAGGAGTACAAGCACCTGATCCAGGTCTGCAACCGGGAGCTGGCAGGCGCCGGCGGCTTCTACGTGGTGGACAGCTTCGGCCAGATGGATAATATGGACCTGCAGCACAAGCTGGAGATCGCGGACCAGTATGTCAGTATGGATATGAAGCTGGGCTTCCACGCCCACAACAACCGGCAGATGGCCTACTCCAACGCCCTGACCTTCCTGGAATACAACGCCCGCCACGACCTGATGCTGGACGCCAGCATCATGGGCATGGGCAAGGGCGCCGGGAATCTCTGCACCGAGTTGATCGAGACGGATCTGCTCCGGGAGGGCAGGGAATACAACACCAATGTGATCTACGAGGCGATTTCGGACTACTTCGCCGCCCAGCAGAAAAAGACGCCCTGGGGCTACAGCCTGGATTATTATCTGGCCTCTCTGTATTGCTGCACGCCGAGCTATATCAAGATCTTTACCGCCGATCCGCGGGTCACCACCGACGTATTGGTGGATATGCTGAAGCACATGCCCGATGAAAAACGCGCCGCCTGCGACCGTGCCTTCGCGGCGGAGTATCTGAAGGGGTATTTCCAATGAACGTAAGGAAACTGCTGGAAAGGCGCAACACAATCTACGGCGCCTGTGCGCTTTGGATCCTGTTTTTCCACCTATTCAGATATACGCACCTCCCGCAGCTCCCGGTGCTGTCCAATTTCCTGAGACTTGGCAACCTGGGTGTGGATTGCTTTCTGTTTCTGTCCGGCGTCAGCTTATGCAAATCTGCG
>JAEEGL011514064.1_pt1 | contig 19741 bp, 19 predicted proteins | sample 9134231 | NCBI WGS metagenome assembly JAEEGL01 (sample SAMN16246548, study PRJNA631951) | gut metagenome | biome: gut microbiome; feature: rumen; material: fiber-attached | host: Bos | place: Iran: Karaj | collected 2018-10 | reverse complement strand
CACAGACGTGGGTGTCATCCGTGGTATGTTTGGCGTGGCTGAGAACGGATGTATCTGGATTCCTCAGCAGATGAAGGAGAAAGCCGTCTGTTTCATCTCCGAGAACCTGGTTATTCTGTTGCCGAAGCACGAGATCGTGAACAATATGCACGAGGCATACGCCCGTTTGTCGACTGAAGCTAAAAGCCAACAGCCAACAGCTAACAGCTTTAAAAACTACGGCTATGGCACTTTCATCAGCGGTCCCTCCAAGACGGCAGACATCGCTCAAGTTTTAGTGATGGGAGCACAGGCTGCCAGAAGTGTCACTATTCTGTTGATGCCTTAAAAAGCGTTAAGGAGACGGATAATAATATCGACCTCTTCATCGGTCATGGCAGGATGACAGGGGATGCTAAGTTCCTCACGATGAATACGCTCAGTAATGGGAAATGACAGTTCTTTCCATTCATGATAGCATTGCTGCTGATGGGGAGGGACAGGATAATGAATCTGTGTCTCCACATCATTCGCCTTCAGATACTCCTGAAGTTCTTCACGACGGTCACAAAGGACGGGGAAGATATGCCAGACACTATCCCTGTCAGACTGTGGCATCACTATCCGAGGATTCTTCACCTTATTAATATATAGGGAGGCTATCTTCTTGCGTCGCTGGTTTGCCTCATCCAAGTATTTTAGTTTGATATCAAGGATGGCAGCCTGTATCTCGTCGATACGGGAGTTACGACCGATATAGTCATGGACATATTTCTGTGGACTGCCATAATTACCCAAGGCACTGACAATGGCAGCCAGTTCAGCATCATCCGTCGTAACGGCTCCTGCATCGCCTAAGGCTCCGAGGTTCTTACCCGGATAGAAACTGTGTCCTGCGGCATCACCGAGAGAGCCAGTTTTCCTGTTACCAAAAGTACAGCCATGCGCTTGGGCATTGTCTTCAATGAGTTTTAATTCATATTGACGACAGAGCTCCCCTATCCTCTCCGTATAGGCACAACGACTATAGAGATGAACAATCATGATGGCACGGGTGCGAGGGGTGATAGCTGCCTCGATGAGACTGTCATCTATCTGGAGGGTATGGATATCAGGCTCCACAAGGACGGGTTTCAACCTATTCTCCGTAATAGCGAGGATGGAAGCAATATACGTATTGGCTGGCACGATGACCTCATCGCCCTCCTGCATCACCCCCATTTCCTTATAGGCACGAAGTATCAGGGTGAGTGCATCCAGACCATTGGCACAGCCCACACAGTATTTCGTTCCGATATACGCTGCATAATGCTGCTCGAACTGTCGTGTCGCCTCGCCTTTGAGATACCAGCCTCTATGCAGCACCTCATCAATGGCCTGCCGCATCTCTTCCTCATAGGGAGCATTGACGCTTTTCAGATCTAAGTATTTCATCTTATTGAAGTATTGATGCAAAAGTACGTATAATAATTGAATTACGTGCAAGAATTCTTGTCTGTTTCACTTATTTTATCTATCTTTGCCACAATGAACGTCACAAGAAACTGTCTCCAAAAGCTAAAAAACGACTATGTCGGAGCTTTCCTCGTGCTATCCTCATTTCTCTATCATGCCATCATAGGTATACAAGGTTTCGATATGAACGATGAGGGTTGGAGCCTGACAGGACACCAACAGATATTCAACGACCCAGAATCTGTAGAATACCTGTTTCTATACTATCTATCATATGTGACGGGCGGTATTTGGAACTTTTTGTTTGGATGGGGCGGCATTTATTCTTTCCGTCTTATGACGACAGTGACTCTGACACTCATCGCCTGGATTGTATGGCGCATGCTTCGTCCATACTATTCAGCATGGAGCATTGTCGCAGGTATCTGGATGTCGTTTTTATGTTCATACTACGGCATCATGGTGTTCTATCATAACTATCTGACGGCTCTATTTGCCGTTTGTGCAGCAGCAACGCTGTTCAAGGCTTTACAAACCGATAATTGTCGTTGGACAGCTGTCTGCGGATTCATATTGGCCTGCAATATTTTTTCCCGCCTACCTAACATTTGCTTGACAGCACTTGTCATTACTCTTATACCTTATTACATATACCACAGGAACTTCATCCAAACTATGCGACATTTGGTATCTACCATAGGTGGTTTTATCATAGGAATATTATCCGTATGGCTGTTAATGGTATCATTAGGACACGATGAGATCTTTGTCCATGCCGTTTCCAGCGGATTATCTGCAACTTCCAGTCCGGATAGTACCCACAATATGGGAGAGATGATAAATACCTATCTGTCCGTTTATAAAACCGTCTTCACGCTCGGCTATTTCAACAACACCTATACTGTCTACCTTCTCAGTACATTGGGGTGGTTTTGGGTGGTCTTCTCCCGTCGATACCGGCATGAGGATGTCTATTTGTCAACCATTGCTGTTGTGATGCTACACACCATTCCTTTAGGTAGTGACTTTGGAATAGAGAATACAGGTGAAAACTGTGTATATCTGGCAGCACCTGTTTTGACTGGCATCATTTGGCAATCTATTTGCACATGGTCGAAAGACTGCAATGTCAGCAAATTATGTCGCATTAGTTTCATCGTTTTTCTATGTCTATTCTATTTACGTGGCCTGAAGCAGGTGGCAGGCAATGCATATTTCGACCCAGGGTGGAGGACAGCCAAGACATGGCGGATAGACAACCCACTAGCCACAACCTATACAACTGAGCGAAACGTCAAATTAGCTAATCCGATGTTCCGCGAACTGGCTAAGTATGTAAAAGAAGACGACTATCTGTTATGTTTTCAAAATACACCTACCATACATTTCCTGACAAAAACACGTCCATATCTCTACAACCCTTGGGTATGGACATATGATAGCAGTAATATGGAGCAGCAATTCCTACGCGCTGAGCGAAACCATAACAAGCTGCCCGTCATCGTTCGTGATAAATCCCAAACAACAACCTGGTATGAATTCGACCCCGACTGGAACAATGCATATGCCAAAAACACGTATTTCCATAAAAACAAGAAGATTCTTCTCATTCAGGAATTCATCAAGAAGCACCGCTATAAAGTAGTATGGGAGAATGAGGTATTACAAATTCTCATCTCAGAAAAAGGTTAATGATAATCATCATAACCTCCATTCATACCAGTCATAACAGATACCACGACCACCAAAACCCTCTTTTTGATAGATGAGCTGTTCGTTCAGATAGGTACCGTGTTCCTCGGTAGAAATACCGAAATCAAAATATGCATGCTGTTCCAACGCCTGCCCGATGACGATTTCAAACAACAAGTCAAGTGCATGAATATTCTTTCCCCTGGGACTAGCCGCTATATACTGGGAATGCACTACCCTGTCGTTGATATAGAGCACAGTACCTCCAACAATCTCCGAGCCCTCTTTGGCAACTACTAAACAGATATTCTTCGGAAAACGTCTGTGCAACAATTCTATCTCCTCTATAGTATGTACAGGCTTCAACCCATAACGCTCATACAAGTTATGGGAGAGGACCGACCAGAAACCGGCGAAGTCCTCTGATGCCTCTACCGTCACACCTAAACTCCTGGCTTTTCTGCTTCCACTCTCACGGATACGGTACCATTTGTTCAGATGCTCTTTTGAGATTGTCGAAGACAGCCCTCTTGACATGGTAGCACCACATACTTCCACTATTGCATAAAGGTCTTCCTCCGAAGGCTGTCTATGATAGATCCACGGAACAGGCTTATACACTACTCTGTCCAAGCCTTCCTGTTTCAGCAAGACGTTAAGGCTTTTGAATATCTGTACAACATCCGCAGCCGTGGTCCTGTCATTCATAATAAGTCCTCCGTATGTGAGACCCTGATGGGAATAGAACGTACCATTGGATACATTACCAGGCAACAGGGCATACAATCTCCCACGTTTATATATCATCAACGAGTGGTCGATAAAGCGATCGCTGTGATAATCCATATAACAGCGGTCGAAGAGGAACGTACCGTTCTTCGACTGCACCACAAACTGATTCCACTCTATGGCTTTATCAGGGCTATATCGCTGGATTTCGAACATATTTCAAGAACTCCTCATAATCATAGATATAGTCATCCTCCTCATAATGCTCTGAGGCTAGAACGAGACAGACAGCCCCAGAAGAGAAGTCATCCAGGGTACGCCATGTACCTGTATCAATGAGCAAGCCTTGCCACGGATGATTCAAGAGTATTGTCTCCCGCTCTTTCCCATTATCAAGGGTTACATGAAAAGAACCGCTTAAGGCGATGACAAACTGTTTCAAGCGCTTATGGGCATGACCTCCCCGGCTTTCACCGCCAGGTACATCGTAGACCCAGTAGGCACGCTTGATGTCAAAGGGCACCATTTCCTGTGCCTCTGCAAACGTCAGATTGCCTCTAGGGTCTACGATCTTAGGGAGGTTTATCAGTCGTCCTATCATTTCTTCATATAAGGATCGGTTCCCAATACAGTCTTGGCAAGACGCTTTGCCTTGTCACGTAGGGCATTGACATCATCACCTAACTCACCATAGCAAAGTACCACACCCATACGGCGACCCTTGTGAGCCTCCGGCTTGCCAAAGATACGGATACGGGTACGGTCTTCCTTCAGAGCGTCTACAAAGTTATAGTCCAGCGGACCTACTTTCTCCTCTGGTGAAAGGATAACGGCAGAGGCTCCTGCATGCTCCAGATGGATACCTGCTATCGGCAGACCCATCACGGCACGGAAATGCAACTCAAACTCAGAAAGGTTGGTAGTATGCCCCAGCGTCACCATACCTGTATCGTGCGGACGGGGACTCAGTTCTGAGAAGATGACCTCACCCTGACGTGTCAGGAAGAACTCCACACCCCAGATACCATAACCCGTGAGTGCCTTCGTCACCTGGTCAGCCATATTCTGTGCCTGTTTGAGAGCCTCATCGGAAATCTTATAAGGTTGCCATGACTCACGATAGTCACCGCCCTTCTGTACGTGTCCGATAGGAGGACAGAAGATGGTAGGTGCATTCTTCTGGGTCACTGTCAGCAAGGTAAATTCAGATTCAAAATCAATGAATTCCTCGATAATGACTTCCTTGACATCGCCACGACTGCCTTCCATGGCTTCCTTGAAAGCCTGCTCCAATTCGTCATCGTTATGCACATAGCTCTGTCCATGACCAGAGGACGACATTAGAGGCTTTACCACACAGGGGAAACCAATCTCATCGGCAGCCTTCTTGAACTCGTCGAAGGTCTTGGCATAGAAATACTTGGCAGTACGCAATCCTAAGTCGCGAGAGGCAAGGTCACGGATGGCACGACGATTCATCGTGAAGTTGACGGCACGGGCAGAAGGCACTACCTGGATGCCCTCTTTCTCAAAGTCGAAGAGACGCTCCGTACGAATAGCCTCTATCTCAGGCACGATGATATCAGGATGATGCTTCTTGACGGCAGCCGTCAGGGCATCACCGTCAAGCATCGAGAACACCTCACGCTCGTCAGCCACCTGCATGGCAGGTGCATCATTATATCGGTCGCAAGCCACTACATAGGCACCAGCGCGCTTGGCGGCAATGACGAACTCCTTACCTAACTCTCCACTTCCCAGTAATAAGATCTTCTTCATATTGTTTTTGTTTTAACGGTTAGCATACATATTGTCATAATACTTCTGGTAGTCGCCAGAGGTCACATTATCCAGCCACTCCTGGTTGTCAAGATACCAGCGGACTGTCTTCTCGATACCTTCCTCAAACTGCAACGAAGGTTCCCAGCCAAGTTCCTTCTGCAACTTCGAAGAGTCGATAGCATAACGCAGGTCATGTCCGGCACGGTCAGTCACGAAGGTTATCAAGTCCATGTCTGCACCTTCAGGACGTCCTAACAGTCTGTCAACGGTATTGATGACTACCTTGATGATATCAATGTTCTTCCACTCGTTGAAGCCTCCGATGTTATATGTCTCGGCTATCATTCCCTGATGGAAGATGAGATCGATAGCACGGGCATGGTCTTCCACAAATAACCAGTCGCGTACGTTCTCACCCTTGCCATAGACGGGCAACGGCTTACGGTGACGGATATTGTTGATGAACAGCGGAATCAGTTTCTCCGGGAACTGATAGGGACCATAGTTGTTCGAGCAGTTCGTCACGATGACAGGCATACCGTAAGTGTCGTGATAGGCACGGACAAAGTGGTCACTGGATGCCTTGGCGGCACTATAGGGAGAGTGCGGATTATACTTCGTCGTTTCCAAGAAGAACTTGTCACCGTATGCCAGATGATGCTCTGCACTTGATGCTGTTGTGGTAAATGGAGGCTCGATACCCTCCGGATGCGTCAACTCCAAGGCACCATATACCTCATCCGTGGAGATGTGGTAGAAGCGTTTGCCCTCATAGCGCTCAGGCAGTGACTCCCAGTAGAGTTTGGCAGCCTGCAGGAGCGACAGCGTACCCATCACGTTCGTCTTGGCAAAGGTGAAGGGGTCCTTGATGCTTCTGTCTACATGACTCTCGGCAGCAAGATGGATAATACCATCCACCTTCTTCTCCTGCATCAGTTTATAGAAGGCATCGAAGTCGCAGATATCCATCTTCACAAACTCGTAGTTGGGTTTGTTCTCGATATCCTTGAGGTTAGCGAGGTTACCTGCATACGTCAACTTGTCGAGGTTGATAATGTGGTAATCGGGATACTTGTTCACGAAAAGGCGCACGACATGGCTTCCGATAAAGCCTGCACCACCTGTAATTACAATTGTTCGTTTCATATCTTTACTTTTTTAATGATTTCCTAATGTGATAACTTCCAAATCCTTGAATTCCTTGCCGTCGATGGTCAGTCGGACGAGGGTACGCTCCTTGTGCCATCCCTGGATGCCGGCAGCACCCGGGTTAATGTGTAACAAGCCTAAAGTCTTATCATATTTCACCTTGAGGATATGCGAGTGCCCGGCGACAAATAACTGTGGCGGATTGGCAAGGAGCGTCGAACGGACAGAGAAATCATAGTTGCCAGGATAGCCGCCGATATGCTTGATGAGTACATCGACATCCTCTATCTTAAAACGGTTCAACTCACGATACATCAGTCTCAGGTCACCTCCGTCGCAATTGCCGCAAACGGCCCTGAACGGACGGAATGCCGCCAGTTTCTCTGCGACCTCCACACTACCGATATCTCCCGCATGCCATATCTCGTCACAGGGTTCGAAGTAATGCAAGTACTTCTCGTCCCAGAAACTATGGGTGTCACTGATAATACCTATCTTCTTCATAGTCCGAACTTCTTTCTGACAAAGTCAGCAATCAATTTCTCCGTCTCCACCATACCTAACACACTAGAGTCCACACAGAGGTCGTACGACTCTGCATGTCCCCATTTCTTTCCTGTATAGTAGTTATAATATGAGGCACGTTTCCCCTCTGCCTGCAGGATAATCTGCTTCGCCTCCTGGGGGGTGACTTTCTGTTTGGCGAGTATCTGTTCCACGCGATACCACATCGATGCCGTGATGAAGACATTCACCACATTGTCGAAGTCACGCAACACATAGTCGGCACAACGTCCCACAAAGACACAGGAGCCCTTCTTGGCAGCCTTACGGATGGCATCGCTCTGAAACTTAAACAGATTCTCCTGTGAGAAGCCTGCCGCATAGACACCACTCATATGGGGAGAACTCATGCTGAACAGCCCTCTGATGAAACCTTTCTTCTCGTCATTCTGTTCGAAGACTTTCTCACTGAAGCCACTTTCCTTCGCGGCAAGGTTGAGGATTTCCTTGTCGTAATACTTGGCGTTGAAATCCATGGCAAGCATACGGGCGATATCATGTCCACCACTGCCTAACTGTCTTCCGACATTGATGATAATATGCTTATTTTCCATTTCTCTTGAGTTTATTCATATACCAAATTAATAACGGAATCGTCATCGCAAAGGAACCGAAGTCACTTGCCGGCATCGCATACCACACACCGTCCAAGTCCCAGAACAGCGGGAACACATATGCCATCGGTAACAACAGAATCAACTGGCGTGACAACGAGAGGAAAATGGCTATCTTCACCCTGCCGATACACTGGAAGAAATTAGTGATGATAGCCTGAGAGCCTACGACGAAGAATACCATCATATCTATCTTAATGCCTCGTGCTGCCAAAGATATCAAGGTCTGGTCTGTGGTGAAGATACGGGAAATCTCCCTGGGGAAGAGCATGGAGAGTCCCCAGCCTATCAACAGGATGGTGGTCGCTGAGGCTATGGTCAGAAACAGACAACGGAACATCCGATTGTAGTTCTCCGCTCCGAAGTTATAGCCCACAATAGGCTGCATACCCTGGATCATACCCATCACAAACATAAAGAACATCATCACCACGGAGTTGGCAATGGAATAGGCTCCCACTGCCATATCACCGCCATAGCGCACAAACTGGTTGTTCATGAAGATGACGATAACGCAACTCGTGACATTCATCAGGAAGGGTGAGATACCGATGGAGATGATATTACGCACCAATGCCATCCGAAGTCTGTAGATACCTTTCTCCAGGTGCAACAGTTCCTTCTTGTCAGAGAATATCCACATCTGCCAGCACATCGCCATTGCCTGGGAAGTAACGGTGGCAAGGGCAGCACCTCGGATGCCCCATCGGAACCACCATACAAAGGTGATGAGCAAGATGACATTCATGACTACCGTGAACAACGTCGCATACATCGCATGACGGGGCTTGCCTGCCGCTCGGAGCACTGCATTCATGCCAAAATACATGTGGGTCACCATATTACCCAACAGAATCACTATCATGAACTCACGGGCGTATGGCAACGTTGCATCCGATGCCCCAAAGAAACGCAGAATAGGATCCAAAAAGATGAGACATATCACCATGAAGAGGAATCCAATAATCAGGTTAAGCGTCACCGTATTGCCCAGCAACCGCTGTGCCCGCTTGTAGTCACGCTGTCCCAACTTCACGGAGATACACGTCGAGGCACCCACTCCCACTGCTGCTCCGAAAGCAGCACTCAAGTTCATAAAGGGGAAGGTAATGCCAAGACCTGCTATCGCTTCAGGTCCCACAATCTGTCCGATAAAAGCACGGTCGATGATGTTATAAAGACTCACCGCAGACATGGCGACAATGGCAGGCAGGGCATACTGCGCTAACAGTCGCCCCACGGGTTTCGTCCCTAATTCCAGTGCCGCTTGCTTATTATCCATAATATTTTGCAAATTTACGAATAAGTGAGAAGAAAACCAAATTTTATTTGTAATTTTGCACCATTAAAAAGAAAAAGGGAATGTGGAGATTGTTTTTCTTACTGACTTTATTTGTGCTGACAGGTAACAGCCAGGCTCAGGAGCGTGCCCCGAAGGTACGTAACAAGGAGTGCCCGTCGTATATCTATCGGGTGACATTGGCTGATAAGCAGGACTCCCCCTACTCCCTTGAGCATCCTACCCGTTTTCTCTCGAAACGGTCTGTGGAACGACGGAAACGACAGGGACTGCCCTTGGACTCCACGGATCTGCCCGTCACTCCGAAATATATCCGGCAGATAGAGTCCCTGAAAGTGAATATCCTCGGGACAAGCAGGTGGAACAATACCGTGCTGGTACAGATGAAGGACACCAGCGAACTGAGCCGTATCTGTCAGATAGACGGTGTTCGGGACTGTCGGAAAGTATGGCAAGCCCCTGACTCCATTGAACCTACCGCCCTCAAGACGAAGTATGAAGAGCATTTCAAAGAATGGGACTCTGTGGCGACGACTCCCTATGGACGTGCCGACGCACAAATCAAGACACTGAACGGACAGCGGCTGCACGACATCAACTGCATGGGAGAAGGGATGATGATTGCCGTACTGGACGGAGGTTTTAAGAATGTCAACCACATCCCTGCCTTTGAAATGGTAGACATCAGGGGAACTCGTGATTTCGTCTACCCTGCCTCACCCTCTATCTATTATGAGATAGACCACGGCACGAAAGTATTGTCGACCATGGCTATCCAAAAGTCCCATTATTACATCGGCACAGCACCAAAGGCAAGTTATTGGCTGCTGCGCTGCGAGGATGCCCATTCGGAACAAGAGGTGGAAGAAGACTACTGGGCGATGGCTGCGGAGTTTGCCGATTCCGTAGGCTGCGACCTCATCAATTCGTCGTTAGGGTATAACAACTTCGACAAGGGACATGAGTCGCACCAATTATGGCAACTGGACGGACACTCCACCTTCATCAGCCGCTCCGCCTCCCTGGTGGCAAAGAAAGGGATGATACTTATCAACTCCGCAGGCAATTCGGGAATGGGACCCTGGAAGAAGCTGACCTTCCCTGCAGATGCGGAAGACTGTCTGACAGTAGGTGCCGTGACGGATCTGTTGACCCATGCGCCTTTCAGTTCTATCGGTCCCACACAGGACGGACGCGTAAAACCTGATGTCGTCGCCATCGGAAGTCCTGCCACCATTGTCACAGGCAGAGGGACTGTCGCCCAGGATATGGGGACATCGTTTGCCGCCCCTATCATCTGCGGACTGACGGCTTGTCTGTGGCAGGCATTGCCAGACAAGACAGCCTTGGAGATCATGGAACTGATCCGTGAAACGGGCAGTAACAAGGACCATCCCGACAATATCACCGGCTATGGTGTGCCTAACTTCTGGCGGGCATATATGATAGGAAACGTAGACAGTGGAGAATGGAGAGTGAATAATGGAAAGTGAGAAGCGATATACCCTGCGACTGCTGAATGCCCTCGTCCGCGAGGCGATAGAGATAGAACTGCCCGATGAGTATTGGGTAGAGGCGGAGCTGTCGGAATGCAGGGAGAGTCGCGGACACTGCTATATGGAACTCGTGGAGAAAGACGAGACCTCGAACACACCCGTTGCACGTGCCTCCGCCAAATGCTGGAAACAGACATGGGCGATGATTCAACCCTATTTCGAGCGTACCACAGGACAGTCGCTGCATGCAGGCATGAAAGTACTGCTGAAGGTCTATGCCCAGTTTCATGAGGCTTTCGGTTTCTCGTGGATTGTCACGGATATTGACCCCACCTATACATTGGGAGACATGGCACAACGCCGCCAGGAGATTATCCGGAAACTGAAGGAGGAAGGTGTCTACGACCTGCAACGTGAACTGACCATTCCCCGTTTCTGTCAGCGCATTGCCGTCATCTCCGCAGAGACAGCGGCAGGTTATGGCGATTTCTGTCGCCAACTCACAGAGAATGAATACGGACTGCAGTTCTTCCCTACCCTCTTTCCTGCAGTCATGCAGGGAGAACAGGTGGAACAGAGTGTGATAGCAGCCCTGAACAGTATTCATGAACGGATAGACGACTTCGACGTGGTAGTGATTATCCGAGGCGGTGGCTCGACAAGTGATATGAGCGGTTTCGACACCCTGCCCCTGGCGGAGAACGTGGCAAACTTCCCCTTGCCCATCATCACTGGTATCGGACATGACAGGGACGAGTGCGTATTGGACATGGTATCGAATACAAGGGTGAAGACACCCACGGCGGCTGCCGCGTTCCTGATAGCCCATCTGGCAGACACCCTCCAGCATCTGAACGACCTGCAACAACGATTGTCATTCATGCTGACCATGTCCAAGACAAACTTTGAACACCAGTTAGATCAGCAATATGAGCGTATCTGTCATGCTATCCAACAGCGTATCGTACAAGAGCGACATCACTTGGAACTTGCCGCCCAGCGAGTAGAACTACTCGACCCCACCCTGTTGCTTCAACGAGGTTATAGTATCACGCTGTTTAACGGGAAGATTGTTCGTGACCCTCAGCAGTTGAAAGCGGGAAACGAGATAGAGACAAGAGTGGAGAAAGGAAAAATTATTTCTGTGGTTAAAAGTTAAAGGTTATGAAATACGAAGAAACATTAAAGGAATTGGACGAGATTGTGCAGAAGATGGAGCGCAACGAATATGGGATTGATGAGTTGACGACGCAGTTGAAGAAGGCAAAAGAACTCATTAAAGAGTGTAAAGATAAGTTGACAAAAACGGACGAGGACATCAAAAAGATACTCGAAGAAGATAAATAATGCACATTTCATTTGCAAGTGTGCTGCAAATTATGTACTTTTGCAGCAATTTATAACGAAAAGAACTAAAATTATTACGATATGAAAGACTTAGACTGGGGAAACCTGTCGTTCGGTTATATGAAGACCGACTACAACGTACGCTGTTACTATCGTGACGGCAAATGGGGCGAGATAGAAGTCTGCTCCGACGAGTATCTGAACATGCACATGGCAGCAACATGTCTGCACTACGGGCAGGAGGCTTTCGAAGGACTGAAGGCTTATCGCTGCAAGGACGGAAAGGTGCGTATCTTCCGCGTGGAAGAGAATGCGGCACGTCTGCAGTCCACCTGTCGCGGCATTCTGATGCCGGAACTTCCCACGGAGCGTTTCGTGGAGATGGTGAAGAAGGTGGTACGCCTCAACCAGGAGTGGATTCCTACCTACGAGAGCGGTGCTACCCTGTATATCCGTCCGCTGCTCATTGGAACGAGTGCACAGGTAGGTGTTCATCCTGCCAAGGAATACTGTTTCCTCATCTTCGTGACCCCAGTAGGTCCCTACTTCAAGGGCGGTTTCTCCAGCAATCCATACGTGATTGTCCGTGACTATGACCGCAGTGCTCCTCTCGGCACTGGAAAGTATAAGGTAGGTGGTAACTATGCCGCTTCCCTCTATGCCAACAACCTGGCACACGAGAAGGGCTATGCCTGTGAGTTCTACCTCGATGCCAAAGAGAAGAAATATATCGACGAATGTGGTGCTGCCAATTTCTTCGGTATTAAAAACAACACCTACGTCACACCAAAGTCAACCTCTATCCTGCCCTCTATCACCAATAAGAGTCTGATGCAGGTGGCTGAGGACTTAGGTCTGAAGGTGGAGCGTCGTCCTATTCCCGAGGAGGAACTGGAGACCTTCGAAGAGGCTGGTGCCTGCGGAACGGCTGCCGTCATCAGTCCTATCTCATACATCGACGACTTAGAGACGGGTAAGCGTTATGACTTCGGTGACAAGCCCGGTCCTATCTCCAAGAAACTCTTTGATACGCTCCGTGGTATTCAGTACGGTGAGATTGAGGACAAGCACGGTTGGACGACTGTGGTAATTGAGTAATTAATAACCAACAATAAAACAATTATGGACAATAATCAAGGTTACAAGAATCGTGCCCTTGCCTCTTTGGATGGTAAGTGGACGAATGGTATCATTGCTGCTATTATCTATCTGCTGATTAGCGGATGTGTAGGTCAGGGAGCTAGTATGTTCTTTGACGTAGCTACAGGGTATGGAATCTCAGGTTTCTGGTATATCCTCTGTCTACCCTTGGAATGGGGTATTACAGTTTACTTCCTGAATCTTATCCGTAACGAGGACATTGCCTACGAGCGGCTGTTCGATGGTTACAAGGACTTCGTCCGTATCTTCCTCGCAGGCTTCTTGGTATCACTCTGTGTTGTTATCGGCCTGATCTTGCTGATTATCCCTGGCATCATCCTTGCGCTCATGTTCTCACAGACCGAATATATCCTAAAGGATGATAAGCAGATCAGTGCTGCTGACGCTATGAAGAAGAGTGCGGAGATGATGAAGGAACATAAGATGGAGCTGTTCTGGCTGCTGCTGAGTTTCATCGGCTGGACCATCCTGTCCATCATCACACTGGGTTTCGGCTTTATTTTCCTCCTTCCTTATTTCCATAGCACAATGGCTCATTACTATGAGGATCTCAAGGCAGAGAACGCATGAGTAAAGGAAAGCTGGCGAAGTTCGCCGACATGGAAACATACGAGAACGTGTTCCAATACCCCTATTCGGTAGTGGAACACGTTCCGTTTGAGATGCAGGGACACTGGCATGAGCAGTATTTCCATAATGACAACCCCATCGTGCTGGAACTGGGCTGTGGCAAGGGAGAATATACGGTAGGACTTGCCAAACGCTATCCCCACATGAATTTCATCGGAGTGGATATCAAAGGGGCGAGGATGTGGACAGGAGCCACACAGGCTACCAGGGAGGGACTGAAGAATGTTGCTTTCCTGCGTACTAATATCGAGATCATCGACCGTTTCTTTGCACCTGATGAGGTACAGGAGATATGGTTGACGTTCTCCGACCCGCAGATGAAGAATCCGCGCAAGCGACTGACCTCTACCTACTTCATGAACCGCTATCGCCGTTTCCTCATTGACAAAGGAATCATCCATCTGAAGACCGACTCCAATTTCCTCTTCACCTATACTACTTATATGGTGGAGAAGAATCAACTGCCCCTGGTACTTTGTACTAGGGATTTATACTCAGAGTTCTCGGAGAACTCAGAGTACTCTGAGGCAGCTTCCATCCAGACCTACTACGAACAGATGTGGATAGACCGAGGCTTGAACATCAAGTATATGAAGTTCCACCTACCCCATGAGGGAGAACTGGAAGAGCCTGATATTGAGATACCACTCGACGACTACCGCTCCTACCGAAGGGATAAGCGCAGCAGTCTGGAAACGAGTAAATAAAGAGAAAAAGAAAAGTGCTTCCTGGTTCGGAAGCACTTCTTGTTTTATTGCATGTCGTAAACCACTTGCATGAGTTTCTTGCCGATAGCGTCAGCCTCCTCCATCGTGGCTGCCTCGCTATAGACACGGATAATCGGTTCCGTATTCGACTTACGCAGATGTACCCACTTGTCGGGGAAGTCTATCTTCACACCGTCGATGTCATTCACCTGTGCCGTCGCATCTGCGGCAAACATCTCCTTCACCTTAACGAGGATGGCATCCACATCAGTCTCAGGAGTCAGGTCAATACGGTTCTTGGCTATCTGATAGTCGGGGAAGGTGGCACGTAACTCACTCACCTTACAACCTTTTGCTGCAAGAGAAGTCAGGAACAAAGCAATACCTACCAAAGCATCACGTCCGTAATGGCTCTCAGGATAGATGACACCGCCATTACCCTCACCGCCGATGACGGCATTCACCTCTTTCATCTTCGTGGTGACATTCACCTCACCGACAGCAGCGGCAGCATACGTTCCACCATGTTTCTCCGTCACATCACGAAGGGCACGGGTGGAAGAAAGATTGGATACTGTGTTACCTTTTGTCTTCGACAATACATAGTCAGCGACACTGACCAACGTATATTCCTCGCCAAACATCTTGCCGTCCTCACAGATAAAGGCAAGACGGTCAACATCCGGGTCAACGACGATACCCAAGTCATACTTACCTGTCTTCATCTCATCCATGATTCCCTGCAAGTTCTTCTCCAAGGGCTCCGGGTTATGAGCAAAGTCGCCTGTTGCCTCCCCGTTCAGGATGGTATATTCCACACCTAACTGCTCCAAGAGCTTAGGCAAGATGATGCCGCCCACACTATTGATGGTATCAACACATACTTTGAAACCAGCCTTCTTGACTGCCTCAACATCAACTAACTTCAATTGCAGAACGCTCTCGATATGACGGGCATCAAAGGTATTGTCTTCAATATAATGTCCCAGATGGTCCACATCGGCATATTCAAACTTCTCGCGCTCTGCTATGGCAAGCACGATGGCACCATCAGCAGCTGTCAGGAACTCACCCTCACTGTTCAGCAGTTTCAAGGCATTCCACTGACGGGGATTATGAGAAGCAGTGATGATGATACCTCCATCAGCACCAGACATACGTACGGCAAGTTCTGTCGTCGGTGTGGTGGCAAGTCCGATGTCAATCACATCATACCCTACTCCCATCAACGTACCGCAAACAATGTTCTTCACCATCTCGCCAGAGATACGGGCATCACGTCCTACCACAATCTTGTTGGAGGAACCTTTACGCTCACGACGGATAAACTGTGCGTATGCCGTTGTGAACTTGACGATATCCAACGGGTTTAAGGTATCGCCCGTAGAACCACCTATTGTTCCACGGATACCAGAAATTGATTTAATAAGTGTCATGTTATCTTGTTTTAATAATCTCTTTCGTATGTAAGCTCGTAATAACAGGGATATACACTGGCTGAGGCATCTGCCGAGCCCTGAGAATGGGGAACAATCAGACGTACCTTTGCCGTCTCGTCACCTTCGTTGACAAGACGACCCACATTCACATACAACAAAGGCACCAGCCATCCGGCAGGAACAGCTGCGGAAGTATGATATAAACTCATAGCACCACTAACAAAAGACCCTGTAAAAGTATTGCCTAAACGCTCAACACTCATCTTGTCCGGGCTACTAGAATAATCATATGTCGTGTTCGAAACAACAACATAATAAGGGATATCGTTTCTTACCAACATAGCTTCCTCTTTGATATTATATTCCGAGAAACGACAGAGAATCTCCAAAGATTCTCCATCCTTCACTTTCTCACCACAGCCCTTACGCACAATCTGCATGTAAACACCACTCTTGTTCAGATAGACAAACTCATTCTTATCGAGATCTGTCGTTTCATTTTGAGCAGCAAACTTTTCCTCATTAATCACCGTGATGCCTTTCTTAGAAATAAAACGGTTGATGGCATCATGCTCCGCCTCTTTCAGGTCTGAATAGGTCTCACCCTTTTTACAACTGGTCAGAAACAGGATGCTACAAAGCAATAACAGCAGACTATATGTTCTCTTCATATTTTCTCTTCCTTTTGATTTCGGGCGCAAATTTACAAATAAAATACCAATTATCCGCAATATTAGGCTACTTTAACGTGTCTTCATAATGAAGGACAGCACGTTTCACCACCTCCACGGCTTCGTCCATCGTACATTGGAGCTTACCGCCAGAGGCATTCAAGTGTCCGCCGCCATTGAAGAATTCCTCTGCCATCTTGTTGCAGGGGAAGTCATCTACAGAGCGCAGACTCACCCATATCACTTTATCGCGCTCTGTATCCTCACGCAGGGAGATACTGAGTTTGAGACCTTTAATCTGTAGCGGCATGTTGACAAGTCCTTCTGCGTCTCCCTTAACGAAATGGAACTTACGCATATCGTCACGAGTGAGTGTATAGAAGGCAGTATGACGCATCTCGTCCACTACTAACTTATGACACAGCACATATCCCACCATCCGAAGACGATGCTCACTATAGTTATGATAAACGTTGCGGTAGATTTTGTCCTTGTTAATGTGCTTCGTCAACAACTGACTGATGATAAAGAAGATATCCGGCTCTGTGGAGTTATAGGTAAAGCCTCCCGTATCTGTCATCATACCACAATAGACAGGACCGGCAAAGTGCTTTCCCTGTTGTTCGAAGAGTCCCATCTGCCACACGATACGGAACACCAACTCCGACGTGGACGACATTTCTGGATGAGAGATAGACAATACGGCATCCACCTGCGGATCCAGATGATGGTCTATCAGTACTTTCTTTGCTGGTGACGATGCCAAAGCCTCCTCCATCGCATCTGTACGCGACAAAGAATTAAAGTCCAGACAGAACACCAAATCAGCAATCTTCAGGACAGTGTCCACATACTCCTTCCGTTTGTCATAACGTACGATCTTCTCCGTATTAGGCATCCATTGCAGATAATCAGGATATTGGTCGGGAATAACCATCAAAGGCTCCTTACCCAGTCCTCGCAAGACATCCGCCCACCCTAACATCGAACCGATAGCATCGCCATCAGGATGCATGTGGCTACAGAGCACAATGGTCTCTGCGGTATCGATAAGGGAGCGCAGTTCACTGCACTCCCTTTCTGTCATGATCTCTTTCAGCATTAGAATAACTTGTTGGGATAAACACCCTCATCTACCAACTGCTGGATACGCTTCACGGTATCCTCACGATCGGCGGCATAAGTCACACCAAACCACTTAGAGGTGGTATCGAGAACCTCACAGGTAGCCGTACCCTCTGTAATGAGTTTGTTGACCATCAACGGAATAAAGAACTCCGCCTTCAGGTTCTCCATATTCTTCGGGTCACTCAGGAACTCTTTGAAGTATGCCTCGGAATACTCGAAATAGTCAGGCGTGAAGCCCCACATATTCATGGAGACAGGGGTATTGTCATCGACAACCACCCATTTGCCGTTCTCGTCCTTATAGCGGATAGGCTCACTGGCGGCACCGGCATTGGAGCCATCCTCGGCACAACGTACGATTTCCGTACGCTCTACGACGTCTGTCAGATGTCCTTTGTCGTTCTTCGTACAGATACCACGGGCAACGGTACCGTTCTCACTCAGCGTGTTACCTACGCGGAAACCTACCATTGCATACTTGTTCTTGGCTCCTTCGGGCAGTTCTGACAAGTACTTGCCAATGACCATAAAGGCATCACGATTGTAGAAGTCGTCGCAGTTGATGACGCAGAACGGTTCTTTAATGACGTCCTTACCCATCAATACGGCGTGGTTGGTACCCCAGGGCTTCACACGTCCCTCAGGTACTTTGAAACCTTCGGGCAGTGCATCGATACCCTGGAAGCACAGTTCACAGGGGATATGTCCCTCGTATTTCGCAAGAATCTGTGTACGGAACTGCTCCTCGAAGTCCTTACGGATGACCCAGACAATCTTACCAAAACCAGCCTGAATGGCATCGTAGATACTATAGTCCATGATGGTTTCCCCATTAGGGCCCAGTCCGTCAAGTTGCTTCAAACCGCCATAGCGGCTTCCCATACCAGCAGCAAGGAGAAATAATGTTGGTTTCATATCTTATTTCTTTAAACTTTAAACTCTAAACTTTAAACTATATCAAAACTCCTTCGTCATCTCGGCTACTTCGGCATTGATGTGGTCGATGAACTCCTGGATGGTCATCACTTTCTGCTCACCACCGCCCTGTGGACGAACGGCAACAGTTCCGTCTGCCTGTTCCTTCTCACCGACAATCACCATATAAGGAATGCGTTTTAACTCATTATCGCGAATCTTACGACCGAGTTTCTCATTACGCAGGTCAATAGTAGGACGGACGCCTCCGAGGTCGAACTTCTTAGCCACCTCTTTGGCGTAGTCGTTATACTTCTCTGACAATGGAAGGATGGCAACCTGATCAGGGGTGAGCCACAAGGGGAAGTGTCCACTGGTATGCTCGATGAGCACGGCGCAGAAGCGCTCCATGCTGCCGAACGGTGCACGGTGAATCATCACAGGCGTCTTCTTCTGGTTGTCCTCGTCAGTATATTCGAGTTGGAAACGCTTCGGCAGGTTGTAGTCTACCTGAATGGTACCCAACTGCCAACGGCGACCGATAGCATCTTTAATCATGAAGTCGAGCTTGGGACCATAGAAGGCTGCCTCACCATACTCAACCTTAGCAGACAAACCTTTTTCCTCACACGCCTCAACGATAGCCTTCTCTGCCAATGCCCAGTCTTCATCCGTACCCACGTATTTCTCATGGTCGTTAGGATCACGCAGGGAAATCTGTGCCTCGAAGTTGAAACCGAAGGCACTCAGCACGATACCGATGATATCCATTACATTCAGGAACTCCTGCTTTACCTGGTCTGGACGACAGAACAGGTGGGCATCGTCCTGCGTAAACGAACGAACACGGGTCAGTCCGTGCAACTCACCGCTCTGCTCATAACGGTAAACCGTTCCGAACTCAGCGATACGCAAGGGCAGGTCACGGTATGAACGGGGCTTCCATGCGAAGATCTCACAGTGGTGAGGACAGTTCATCGGCT
>JAEEGL013139292.1_pt1 | contig 19742 bp, 6 predicted proteins | sample 9134231 | NCBI WGS metagenome assembly JAEEGL01 (sample SAMN16246548, study PRJNA631951) | gut metagenome | biome: gut microbiome; feature: rumen; material: fiber-attached | host: Bos | place: Iran: Karaj | collected 2018-10 | reverse complement strand
TTATTAAAAAATACCAAACGATCCTTAGCTCATTTACCACGTATCATGGATTCAGGATGCTGGATATCCTCATAAGTCAGATTGAGTAATTCTGATAATCTAAGTCCAGTAGTATATGCAGTAAGGATAAGAAGCAATGATCTATATTTATTGATCTCATAAACTTCTACGTGACAAATATAATCTAGTAGCTCCTGAATCTCCTGATCATTCAAGCATTCAATGGGTGGCTTGATACAACGTGGAGATTCTATCCTAACTCGTCGATCTCAGATCTCATACATCCTAGAGGTAAACTTCAGGAACATTTTGATAGCTTGAATTTTTCACTGGATCGTAGAGGATGAGAGATTCTTATGGACTCCATGATAGCGTGAGGTATGAGTACATGGAAGAGTCCTGCAATATGCATGGTAATCCTCTATAAACTTTAGAGTGAGATCCTCTACGTTTAGATCCTGATATCACTGAGTCTTCGATCGATCGAGGAGCTCATGCAGATTGTGGCGGTGGTGCTCAATCGTGGATCTGGCTTTTTCTCTATTCTCATAGAATAGACAAAAGTCTTGGATTAAATCGTTAGTAATTTTCATGTGCAACAAAAAAGCAGATAAAATTTTTCGTACCTGCTAATTTATTGAATTGAGATACACATACAATATACAATAAAAATATTTTGTCAATCCGAAGTATAAAAAAAGATTTGAAAAACAAAAGTATTTTTATATTTTGCAGGTGCAACAAAAAAGCACAATCTGGTAGAATTTGTATGTTATATTTCGATTGTATAGCATACACGTCAAGCAGACGACGATACGTCTGAACTGGTCTTCTAGGAGAGTAAAAGAGTACACGCTCTCCTAGCTATCGGATTGAAATATCTAATCTCGAAGATAGGAAAAGTCTTTGAGATTTTTCCGTTAATACAAAAATTTTACATTATTGTATAACGGATTCATGACATGTAATTGTCCTTATTGCTGAAAGAATCTAGATCCACTAAAGAAGTTCTGGCTTGAATGGAAGTGAGATAAAGTGGACTACAAGTTTTTTCGCCAGAGGATCAGACAAGGTATGAGCAAGAAATCTGCTATACAAGCAACAAGGAAACATGGTAAACACTACTCAGTACTGAATGCAAACAATAGGAACAATCAGAAAAAGTGGAATCCTTACGAGAATTTCACTCTTTCTGATTTTTCTGAAGAATCAGACGTGGATCAATCATCTTCCTACGATAAAGGTTAGAGTCAATCTTTTTTTGGTAGTATAGAGGAACTATACTTTAGCAAACTTTTCTTGGGTAAGAAAATGTTGGACGAGGAAACCGTGATCGAAAACCTATTCGAAAGATCGCATCCTAAACACCGATGCACTACTGGAGATATCTAAGTCCAAAATCTCTAGCATTGAAACATATGCAACAATGGCAATCTCCAACAGGAATGAAGCCTCCAGATGCGTATACCTACTGCATGTAGGTATCCATGCTGGGGAAGTATCCAGATGGATCTCTAGGAATGATCCTATACCAAACTTCCATACCATGAGTAGATGGCTAGCAATGTCACACGCTGAGCGTATAAGATGACAGGAGTGGACTCATGATGTATCTATCCTTGTGTGTATTTTCTTTCTTATAAAGGGGGAAATATAAAGGGGGATAAATTCTTTCTTTACACAAAGGAGTTATCTCCTTTAATATTCTCTTGAAGCACAAGCCTAATCCCGATATTTTATATATCCTAGTACTGACCTATGGAAACTCAATTACATGCTCCTAAAGACTACATAGCAGTAGATGGATGATGTGCAAACACATGATGAGGATGAGTAGGATATTACAGATGAATACTAATAAAAAATGGAGAAGTCAATAATGGTAAAGTGATATTTGAAAAGGAATTTCCTCAGACATCAAATAATCTAACTGAATATCTAGCGATATTGGAAGCAATGAGATGGAGATCAAAGAATGATCCAAAGATAGCAATCTATTCTGATAGTAGCGTAGCTCTATCATGGATCAGGAAATGAGGACATAACTGCTCTCAATTACCTATGTGGCAACATGCAAAAAGCTACACAGAAAAACTGGAGAACTGGAGGAAGAAATCCAAAGCTCCATTTGAGAATATATACCAGCGATTCACTAAGAAACGATGAGATATACCAGCAGATTATGGTAAAAAAGCATGATGAGTAAATCTCTATCCAAAGAAGCAAGCAAAAGATATCCAACTTCTAAACAAGAAGATTGAAGAATGAAAGACTGATCAGAAATTCAATCTAGAAACGATCTCAAAGACAATCTATGCGGACTTCTACTGAGAAGCGGTACTCAAAGAGATAAATGAGATGACTGATTCTATCAAACCAAACATGAATCAGTTGCACTTCTGAGCACTGATTGCATCATGAGTGAGTAGTGATCTAGCATATCAGAGCGTATTTGTAGAGAAATGAGAAGAACTTGCAGAAGCAAAGAAGCAATATCTGAAAGCTCCTACAAAGAAAGAGAAAGCTGATAGATGAGTAGAGCTAGAACAATTACAAAACGAGATCCAAGTGATGTGAAGAATGTATGCAGGAACTCCATGAGTCAAGCGAGCAGTAAACAAGATAATACACAACGAGGTAGATACAATATATGGAATGATTGAGAATGATAACAAGACACTACTAAAATATCTCTACACTGCAATGCAGAAGCTACAATGAGAGATAATAGCATGAAGAAACGTAGCACTGAATGCTAATGCACTGAAGAACATAGGACATGAGATTGCATTGATCCAGAAAGATATAGCACCAGATAACAATGTGATATTTGCATTCTGAAAGAATGTACTACAAGAAACTAATAGCATGTGAAAAGAGGAATTGGTAAACGTGATAAGTGAAGCACTCTAGCACTTTATCTCCTAACATATAACAAAAATGCGAAACTACAAAGTACACGGTAGCAAGTATGGATTCTATCTGATACGCTATCCAAAAACAAACATCAAAAACACAACGCTAAGAAGCTACTACTGGACTGGTAAAGAATGGATACCACGTATAGCTAAAGCAAAAGTATATCAAACACAGCATGATGCTGAGGTAGATATGAGCCGTTTTAATCCTAATGATGACTAAAAAATGACTGAAGAAGAAATCTACGATCCATGATGTCTATCATTACCTGAAGAGTTCTCTGATGAGAGGGACTTCAAAGCTGAGGAAGCTATAAAGATTGATGACAACGTGGAATTACCAGAATCATTTTCACTAGGTAAATGGATCTGGGAAACTAATTACCAATGAGGTATATGATCATGTACTGCTAATAGTACCAGTCACTGAGTACAAGTACTAGCAGTAGCTAAGAAATGAAAAGAGCCAACTGATAGCAATATAGCAACTCCTGACTGGAAAGATCTATGGAAAAAGATGGGACACAATCCTGAGAAATATGATGGAGGAGATTATGTAGAGAAAGCGGTAAACACTGCTCTAAAGGAATGAATCCTATCGATCGAAGCTGGAGAGCAACTAACATTTGATGCATTCTGCACTATGGACTGGGATGGTACTACTAAATGCATAGAGAAGATGAAGAGATATCTCTACAATCTAAATCCTATCGTACGATGTATGAGATGAAATAAGAGCGTATGGAATCAGTTATCTGCATGAGAACTGAAGACATGAATAAAAGTAGCTGATTCTACTGGAGGACATGCAGTATGTCTAGTAGGATGGGATAGAGATGGATTTCGATTTGTAAACTCATGGCTAAAGAATGATGGACTAGATCCTGCTCACAAGAGTAGATTTCATGTACCATACAGTACATTGAAGCTATATCGTCCAATGTTTAACTGGAGGATGTGGATACTCTACGCAAAGATAGATGCTCTAAAGAGTCCAGAATATCTAAAGAGGAAGAATAATGCTCTAGTGATCTTAAAAGCTCTAAGGAAGATCTACGATGAGGAATCTGCAAAGGTAAAGAAAGAGATAGTAGATCTCAGTTTATCATTGAGGGAAGAATATCCAGAGCTCAATGATGAGTATCCAGTGGAATAATTTATCATTTATGCATTTATAATCATGCCAACGTGAAATATAATGGAGTTTATGACTCATTTAATGAGTAGAAATAGTCGATTAGAGAGAGAGAATAAGATCCTCAATGAATATTTTGATGAGTCTAGAAAATACTTCAAAATACGGATATCAGTAGCATTACTGGTAGGAATAGTTGCATGATTTTTTATATGATATATTTGTTGATAATGACAAAGAACTTCAAACAAATGTTTTCAGATGAGGAGAATCGAAACAATATCCAGTATGGAGATAATTCTGCGGAAGTGGATTATGTACAGAACGATCCAGAGAATATGGATACATTTCTAAACCTAGAAGATACATTCATAGAATCAAAGAAGAACTATGCTGGTAAAATGTGAAGCAATGTGATCGTAGGAAGAAAGGAAAGACATCTGGAAATAAATCGATTCAACTACATGACAAGCCATGTAGAGCCAGCAAGTACTGAAGCGTGAACATTTGTGGGACGAGTGGGATTTTCTTATGATAGCAACATGATCCAAACTCCACGCTTCTTAAAATTTCCAGAGCAAGCTCAGAATAACTTTAGAAAAGTAGAGATATTACAGGATGGAATATACAGACTAACTCACAAAGAAGAGCTGGTATTGGATGCTAATGATAGGGAGCTATATGCATACATAAATTGTAGAAGAGCAAGACCAAATACTGATCCAGTACAATATGATGATACTCCATTATGTGTATACCATATCCAGTGAAATGTGAATAAAGATTTATGATATGATAATTTAACTCTAACTCTAGGAGAAATGCATCCACGAATTACTGGATACTGCTCACTATACTCAGAGCTAAAGAAGTGAGATATCCTAGAGTACAGGATAATATGAAACAAGACTGATCTCAATGATACTCATAGAGTAGATATCTCTAGTCAGGTAAGGGAACGAAGTAACTTCTGGCAAGTAGAATATGTAAACTATGCATTTGATGATCTGAATAAGTGAATCAAACAACGTTTAACTCCACAAACAACACCTAATCCATAATGGAAGAAACTACGCTTGATAAAGTAATGGATATACCAGAGGATGATACCTCTAGCATGAAAGATGATTCTCTAACACAAGAGGAGAAAAAAATGTTTTTGAAGCAAAAAGAAAAAGCAAGCGTTGAATCTAGGAAAAAATACATAGAACAAGTACAGCTAAACAATCTACGTGTAAGAGCTCAGATGCTATTAGAAGCAAAGGAGAACACAGTAGAGGGGAACGAAAAGAAGATGGAGATTATTGCTAAATGCAAGAATGATCCATGCTTCTTTTTTAATTACATGCTATGGACATACAATCCTAGACTGAATGAGCCACATTTACCATTTATACTGTATCCTTTTCAGACGCAATTTATAAATGAGGTAGTAAAAAGCATAGAGAATGAAACGGATATCTGGATAGAGAAGAGTCGTGACATGGGATTTTCATGGGTAATATTGGGAATCCTGCTACGATGATTCTTGTTTAGATGACGAGCAAGTCTACTATGATCCTACAAGGATACATACGTGGATGATAAAGGGAATATGGACTCCTTATTTGAGAAGCTAAGGTACATGCTAGATAGATTACCAAAGTGGATGAAGCCAAATGATCTACAAACCAACTATGAGAATATCTCCAGTAAGGAACTGGGATGCTCAATGGATGGAGATGTGGGACAAAACTTCTGAGTATGAGGACGTAGAAAAGTGGTATTCATGGATGAGTTTAGTAAGTGGAAATACACAGACAAGGAAGCATACAGGAAGTCAAAGGATATCACAAATTGTAGGATATTCTGAGGAACTCCAGAATGAGTGGATAATGTGTATGGAAAGGTAATGACAAACCACAAAGATTACCAGCATCTACTGATAAACAAGATAAGACTACTACGAAACCAGCATCCATTGAAGACACAAGCATGGTATGATCTCCAGAAAGTGGAGCGTACAGCTATCGATCTAGCTAAAGAGGTGGATATCAGTTATGAAACCTCAGTATCATGAGCAGTTTATCCATTATTTCATCAGATGATCAAAATAGAAGACGTACCGTACAGAGCAAATTTACCAGTCTATACCTGATGGGATTTTGGACTGGACATGCTAGCAGTAATCATGAGCAACGTAGATCTCAGACAAAGACAGATCTACATATTTGATGCAGTACAGAGGTACAACTGGGATCTGGTATCATTCTGCTGACTGATACTAGGAAGACCAATCTATGAGAATAACTGGAAATATGATGATAAGGACTGGGAAGTAATGGAGAGGACTAGGATGTATAAGTATACGGAACACTTCTGAGATCCATACAACATAGACAATAGGAATGTAATCTCACAAAATAAAACAATCAGATGAGAACTGAGAAGAGTGGGAATAGAAGTATACACGAACAGGAAGAGCACGATCGAGGAGAGAATCAGAGAAGTATCTCTAGAGATGGGAAATATCCATGTGGATAAAGATCTCAGTGAGTTTATCACAGCTATCGAACAGAGTAGATATCCTCAGAAGCCAGATAACTCACAAGCAACTACATGATGAACTAAACCAGTACATAACGAGTTTAGTCACTTCAGAACTGCGTTAGAGTACCTGATAGATAATCTGATCACAAGATTTCCATGATACTGAGTGACGGTATCCAGATGAGTGACTCCTACTATACAAGGAATATTATAGACAAGAATTACCAATGAAAGATAAAATATCTCGAAATTGGTAATTTTTGATTTTGAGAAAAAAGTAGATATAAGGCGAAAAATACTGTGAGAGTATCCTGCATGATCAGGGCAACTTTTATATCCTACAATATACAACGATGGCAGAAGACCAAACGAAAGGGCAAAGATTGAATTTTCAGAAACCACAACTCTCCTCTCTAATACCATGAGGATGAGGACAAACACAGCAAACACAGCAGACGCAACAACAAGATACTTCAGGGCTACAAGCTACTGGAGGAATTTTTTTACCATGAATAAGTAACAATAAGGAGCTCCAATCAAACAATACATTACCTAATGTATGATATGCATGAGCTATCCAGAATGGTACGATCAAAACTAATATAGATTTACCATGAATCACTAGTAAACCTACAACGATCTCAGGAATAGATCCTCATGAGGCAGTAGAATGAATGCAAAGATTCAATGAGGAGGAAGAGAAAAGAGTAAAGTCTGAGTATGGAAAGCTAGTAAAGAGATGAGTAAAGCAACTGGTAGGTAACGTACAGAAACGATGAAATGCTAATTTGAGTAAAGAGGGAATATTGGAAAAACTAGCAAGGATCTGACAAGTAAACTGAGCGGATTATAATGCTATGCAACAATATATCGATGAAAACGAAGCTCAAACTAACGCATACAATAAGAAAGTAAACGATGCTTTTTCTCAGTGGGAGAAGAGGAATATGGATATGGATATCATGAAGCAGTACGAATGAGAAACTGTAACTAAATTATTATCTCGTGGAGATGCTAAATGAGCAACATATAAACTGATAAAATGACTATCTGAAAATATTACAATGATACCAGAAATGGTAGTGACTATGGTAGCTCCTGAGGTATGATTACCACTAATTGCAACTGATGTATATATTCAGGAAAGCCAGTCAACATATGAAGATCTGATAGAGAATGGTGCTACATATGAGCAAGCTCAAAACTGAGCTACGCTTGTATGACTAGCTAATGCATCCATAGAATTACTATTGGAAAGATTTTTGGGATGAGTACAACGAGCATGAGCTAGTACATTAAGGAGAATGTTTTTGAAGAATATGCAAAAAGAAGTAGTAAGGAATGTGACTAAGAAATGATTTATGGAGATATTATGAAGATGAATACTGAAACAAGGGAAGACTTCATGAGTAGAATGATTGGAGGAAATACTACAACAGTTAGTCAGTAACGCATTTATAAAGACAGTAAATCCAGATAAAGATCTATCTGAGGGAATGGTAGAATCTTTTGATCAAGCATTCTGGCAGAGCTTCTTCTTTCCTCTATGATGATGAAGTGAGTCAGTGATCTCAGATGTACAATCAAATAGAGAAGTAGAAAAAAACGCAGATCTAGAAGCTCTAGACTACGTTATGCAATGAGAAGAGAGAAAAGCTCAGAGGATGCAACAAGCTAAACAGAATATGAAAGATAAGTTTTTGAATCCTACTATGGATAATGGATATACTCCAAGCAAGGAGCAAGCAGAGCAACGAGCAAGGGAGAAAGAAGAAAATGAGCAATACGAAGAAGAACTAAGACTAAAACAAAACAAAGAAGTATCAATAGAAAATAGCATGATAGATGATGTACTAAACGATGAAGAAGATTCTAGATATCAAAAAAAGGAGATATCAGCCACAGATGAATCCGAAGACTCATCCTCACTGGCTGACCAATCTCCTACTGGAAGAGTAAGAATTTCTCCTGAAAATTCAAGTGAAATTACTAAAAGTCTGAATGAAATAAAGAATAATTTGGATGATCTAAAAGCTGATACATTCTTGCAACAGATAAAGAAGTCTATCTCATGAAATGAAAAAAACAGTAATTATGTAGTAAATAAGATAAACGGTATGAATTATGTTTTGCGTGTATCTGACCATCATGCAAACTCATACCAATTTGATAATTCAAAACAACGTAAACGTAATACAAGTATAGTTATAAAACTAGCACAGAAGTCTAAGTTTAAGAAGAATAAGAATGTAGATCTAGCGGAATTTGTATACGATCCTGCAAATATGACTACTGAAAAAATGCAGGGAATAATTGATGGACTCCAGAACTGGATACAAACTGGAGAATATACAGATACGAACTATGATAGCAAAAACCAATCTACAAGAAAGAGATGAGATACTAAATACCAGCTAAAGTATGAAGAAAAATGATACAAGCCATGAGTAGCTAATAAGAATGAGAAATCGATCTCAGGAAAGGAATGAGTAAACCTCAGAAGCAAACTAAACAAGCAAACGATCAAACAACTTGCAGAGAAATACTGAATCAAAGTAGAAGTGATCGAGTGAATGATAGAAATAATTGAGAATAGAGTTAAAAAGGGAGAAGCATACTGAAAATATATAGATCAAGTATTGACTCTATCAGAGCAAATCAAAGAGAGTACTGCTCCACATGAGCTACTCCATGCAATATTTGATATGATAGATCCAGAAACAAAAGCATATTTGATCTCACAGGTAATGCAATCTGAGGGATGGAGTGCTAAACAAGCGGAAGAGTGGCTAGCTGATAGCTTCTCAAACTTTTATAGAACTGGGAAAATTGAATGAGCTCCAAAGAGTACATGGGGAAAAATTAAGATGTTTTTTAAGAGAGTGAGATCATTTATAAACTGACTAGGTAAATGGAGAACTCAGTTGGAAGAAATCTTTACAGATATAATTGAGTCTGAGGGAATAGAAGATCTACAATGAAGAATAGATCAAAGCAAGAGTCTGAATGAAGCAAAAGCAAAGATGAAGCAAAGATTCATGGAATATAGTAAGAATGCAGAGAATATGCAGAAGAAAGCAAAGAAGAGTGAAGCTAAACTCCAGGAAGCAGAGGATCAAACACAATCTAAAGCATTCAAGAAACGATTTGGAGATAGTAAGGTGGTAGATGAAAACTGAAATCCATTGGTAGTATATCATGGTACTCCATATGGATGATTTACTGTATTCAAAAACACTAATATATGATCTATATGAGATGCGTGATATTTTGGTAGAGGATGGTATTTTACAAATGATAAAGCTCTAGCAAAAGATTATTCAGATGAAGCATTTATAGATCAAGAAGAAAGGACTAATGAGCCATGAGCATATGGAAATGTAGAGATAAAAGAAGTATATCTAAAAATAGAAAATCCATATGTAGTAAGTGAAAAAGATGTAGAATATGAGATGTGATCATTAGAAAAGTTATTAGGAACTAATAATCCATCTGAATCCACAGAAAAGTTAAAAGATGAATGATATGATGGAGTAATATATGAGTTTAATAGTGGTACTAAGGAGTATACTGTATTTGAGCCAAACCAGATAAAGAGTGCAACGGATAATATAGGTACATTTGATGCGAATAATGATGATATCAGATACCAAGAAGCTGAGGATGTAGATCCAAATATCCAGAGTCCAAATGAGATGGTACATAAACGATGACAGCTCATGGTAATTGAGAAATTTATAAGTGAAGAACAGAAAAAGAAAGCATTGGATGTAAGTAAAGATATTCTTGTACAAGATTGAAGCCATCGAGATGGACATCCATACATGTGGATGCATACAAACAAGTATAATAGCATGATGATACCTAATTTTGAGAATACAAAAGACAATAGGTACAAGGAATTTTCTGATAAGTGAATAGTAGTATCATTCTTTACAAACAACGAGGATATGAGTAAATCCTACGCTGATCATAGAAGTGTGCTAGCAAATACTAAGAGATTCAAGAATATTGAGGAGTTTAATGATAAGTTTAAGGATACAAGTGATCGACATATATCTGAGATCTCAGGAAATCCAATCAAATGAGATACATTCTATGAGATAACAATAGATGAAAATGGATTGATGCCATTTGCTGAGGAGGCTGGTAGCGTACCTGAGTATGTACTACACAAGAAGTATGATGAATTGATCAAATACAAAAGTGTAGATGAGATGTATAGAGGAGTCATGCCAAGAGATGTAAAGGAATGATTGAGCGATAGTGAGAAGATCCAAGCAGTAAAAAAATATGCAAAGGATAACTTCATGGGAGATGAATGGGGAGATTCTAGATATGATGGTGTAGAAATAATTAGAGATGGTAATGATGTAATATTCAGATTACGACAAGACAAGGAATTGTGAAGATATAAAACTGAGAAACAAGCTCTAGCTAATGCTCGATCATTAGTAAATAAGCAGTGACAATACCACTATAAATGAATAATTCAGAACATGCATAATCCTCTAGTGGTAGATAAAAAAATCTATGGATGGACTACTCCAAATTGGAATAGACTAGGTAATGCATATGATTTTCTGGAAAAAACAGACAAAGAGCAACTAACTAAATTAGTAGATGCTATCGATGACGTGTATAATAGACAAGTAAAACTAGGAAAGGAGTGGAATAAACTTAGTAAAAGATCTGAGAAGCTAAGAGATGCTATGACTGAGGAGCTCAATGATAATAGGATGGATAACTTTAATGCAAAAGCTAATAAGGATGAAAATGAAATAGCAAGGACAAACCATAGAGAAAGTGAAATATGGGATAAGAGAGAAAAATTTGATAGTATAATTGAGAAATTGGAGCTAGCATTACATAAATACTATGATCTGACAGATACGGCAAAAGAGGTAATGGAAATCTATTTGAATCAGTACAACATAAAGGAGTGGAGATCGTTGTATAATGATTATATGAAACTGATCGATAAGTATAAGGAATTTTACTCATTGGATTGAGGAGAAAAATTCGAAGCATTTGCTAAGAAAAATTATTGAGTAAATGATGCTACTCTATCTTTATTACATGGTATTGAGTGAGTAACAAGCGATAATTGAGAGAAAATACTAAAAGATAAATGGATGCAAACAAATGATTTTGTATTCTATGCTCTAAGAAAATGAGGATATGATGGAGTAATGTTTTGAAGAATACATGATTATGGATGAGATAATAGAGAAAGTAAGTGGGGATGAAATGTATTGGTATCATTTAACTCAAACCAATTCAAGAGCTGGGATAATGCAGATCCTACTGATAGTGAGTTTATCTCATACCAGAAGATGGATGATGAATACGAAGATGCAGTAAACAGAGGAGATACTGAAAGAGCTAAAGAAATACTCAGAGAATACGCAAAGGAAAAGTGATATTTACCTCCAGAAGATTATAAAGGAAAAGGAGCATGGGTAGCTCCTAGTGCTAGCGTAGATAGGAAAGATTTTAGAAATCTAGACGCTATCAGAGAGCAAGTAGAAGAGAGCTATGATACTAATCTATATGCAATTGCTAATTGAATATCTCTAGCACCAGATGATTATTTCTGACCAATGTGATCTAGATACTACATGTATAATGATCAAACAGGTATGGAATCGTATTATGCTATTAAGAAAGCAATCGATAGTATACAAACGCAACTCAGAGAACGTGGAGAAGTAGTAAGGATGCCAGAGATTGAGGTATATAGAGCAGTACCAGATTATAAGAAGAAAATAGCGTCATTACAAAAAGATCTAGATCTATTTACTTTTGATAAGGATGGTAATCCTAGAGTATCAGATGTAAGTAAATTATCAAAAGAATCTCAGGAAGACTATGCTAGATATAAAGACCAACAAGAAAGAGAAGTAATAGATGATGCAGATCAGTTATTGTATGATACATTAAGATGAGCACAAAATATATCTGATGAATGGACTGTAAAAGAGTGAATGCTCCAAAGTGGATGAGAATGGGTAAGTCCATCTCTATCTTATGCAAAACAACATGGAGGTAATAGATTCGATGGTAACTACAAGATAATCAAAGAAAAAGTACCAGCTGATGAATTGCGATGGGATGGTAACGATATCAGAGAATGGGGATTCGATGATGGTAGAGAATATGTGACAAAACCAGTAAAGAACAGTAGAAAAAATATAGAGATCACATACGATAGAAAGCTATATAAACCTAAGTATGATGAGAATGGTAATAAGATCAGTGGATGGGAAGTATGAGAAGAGTATCTAATACCATTGAGTAAGAGATTTAATGATAAGAATCCAGATACTAAATATCAAACAGTTTACCACTGAAGTCAGGCGGATTTTGATAGATTCGATAGCAGTCACATGTGAGAATGAGAATGAAATCAAGCTCATGGATGGGGACACTATGTAGCAGTAGATCCTAACACAGCAAGAAAATATGCAGATCTAAAGCATTATAACTATGAGGTAGAAATAAACTGAAAGACAATTACTAATCCAGAAGACTTGTGGAGCGTACCATATTTTGAGAGAGAACTATATAGGAATATCTTTCAAAGATTTGCAATGCATGACTATGGTACATTTGAGGAAGATTTACAGGATGTAATAGATAGACAAAGGAAAGACTATGAAGAAGTAATACAACACTATGAGAAACTATTGGAGAATCCAGAAAAGCCATTGGTAGGATTTGAAGATGTAAATATGGATTCTATAACATTAGAAAGGAAAACACAGCTTGAATGATACAGAGAAGCATTGGAGAAATTGGATGAATTGACTCCAGATGACGTAAAGGTAAGAAAGAGCGGAAAGATTAGACATTTCTATGAAGTAGATATACCAGATCCATGAGTAGCTGATACTCCTACATGATGGAATTATATCGAGGAAACAGATAAACCTGATAAGGTATTTATAGATGCAGTAGTAGAAAAGATACCTTATGATAGATGATGGGAAGAAGTATTTTTCGAAGAAGAAGCAAGAGATATAAAGAAAAAATGAAATATCAAAGAGATATTAAGAACACGATTGGAACATGCAGAAACATATAAGGATGCTATTGCTAATATGGCTGACATGTACTGATGACCAGAGCGAGGATGATATGAAGAAGTATCTAAATTCTTGCAGAGTCTAGGATATGATGGAATCCATTATTTCTGAGGAAGAGATGGAGAAGCGTATGTAATATTTGATGATAACGATCTAGAGATAACTAATCATGAGAAATATCAGATAGCAGAATATGACTACGATGAGAACTGAAGACGTACGAATCTAAAATTCTGAGAAGATAATAGCGAATTTGATCCAAGCATTTTCGATCGAAGTAGAGAAGATCAGATAGATGCAGATAAGGAGAATGAGAAGAGTAGTCCATTCTATAACGCATGGGTAAGATACAATGCTCAGAACTACAAAGATGACCAGCTAACTCTAGAAGAGTTTATAAATGAGATAATCAAACGATGAGATAAGGAACAGGAAATCTACGATCAAAAAATGAGAGATATATGAGAAGCTCAGAATGATCCAAAGATGCTAGATCTACAACTCAGAGCAGTAAAGCTCATGGAGGAGGAATGACAAGTGGGAAAGAAATTCTGAAAGAATGTAAGTAAAGAAGTAAGGGATAGACAGCAGGCAGAGGTAGAAAAGAAGAGAGAGCAACTGGTAAAAGATATATTTGATTGGATGTATCCATGACTAAGATTTGAGGATGCTACATATGATGATCAAAAGATGGCGGATCAAAAAGAAGCAGAATGGGAGATGCTAGGAAAAGAAGATATCGAAAGCAAGCTCAAATACTTCAAGAAAGATAAAAATGGTAATCGAGAAGCCAAAGATATCAAAGTGGAGAATCCTGATATCAAACTAGAGAAGATCCTGAGCTCATGAAAATGGGAGGAAATATTTACTCCAGTAGATAGAGTAATCGAATGGAAGACTCCACAAGGACAAAAAGGAAGAATCGATAGACTCAAAGAGCCAGCTAAATACAAGAGATTTTTTGAGAAGATATATGATCCTAAGACTAAGACTAAAGTAGAAGTAAAGGATGTGACTAAAGAAGTAAGAGCTCTAGAGAAATACAGAGCAGATGAAGAGGCAGAGAAAGCTAGAAAGAAGAAAGAGAGGCAAGAAGCATTTGCTAAAAAACAGCAAGAAGAGTACAAGAAGCTAGTAAGGATGAAAGCATTTCAGAAGCTCATAGATATGCAGTGGCTAGAAAGATATCCATTCTTGTCAGAAGATGAGGTAAAGACTAGATATGGATTCACTGATGAGGAATGGAAGAAGATCACTGAGCAAGATGAGATAAAGTTACCTAAGAAACGATGAGATAGAGCTATAAGTGACTTCAATAAAGCAGTAGATAGTCAGGTAAAAGCTCTAATTGAATGATTGACATGGCAAAACAACATGAAGCAAAGAGAAGCTGAGAAGAACTTGTGAGAGATCTGAGAAATAGATATCGATGTGCTACTATGAAGAGATGAGGAGAAGTGACAAAAAGAAGTAGAGGAATTTGAGAAGATAGCTGAAGATAAACAACCTGAGGATAAGAATAAAAAAGCACAAGAACTCACAAATAAATGGAAAACGGATGTACAAGAAATGTTTAGAAAAGCTGAGGAAAAAAGGAATGAAAGATATGCAAACAAAGAAGAAAAGAAAATAGATGAAGTAAAATCAGTAGAAGAAGCAAAAACTCTAACAAAAGATAGTCGATGGAAAAGGACAAAGAAATTCTGGAAAGATACAACTATTCAGGATCTAATCCAACCAATAAGTAGTAGAATAGAAAAGATATCTCCAAGAATCTATCTAGAGATGATGAGATTTGAGCAAAGGATAGCTATCAAACAAAATACAAGAATGAAGCAAGTAGAAGATTTTGTAAAAAAAATGGCTGAAATTAGAAGCAAGAATAAAAAAGATTATCTGAATATTACACTCCATCTATTGAATGGTAATGTAGGTACTGCAAATCAGATGTTAGAAAAATATTGAACAAATATACCTAGACAAGTACTAGATGAGATCTGGGCTGATGCAGAGGATGTAGGATACACAATGAATTATGAATGATTCTACTATCCTAGAAAAGTAAAGGATGTGCAAGAGTTTTTGGATCGATTTGCTAAGACTGAGAATAAAGACGTACAAGGAGAAATAGATAAAGTAGTGAGAAAAGCTGAAGAGAAAGCTAAGAAAAGAGGAGAAGAATTTACTGAGCAACAAAAAGCTGATCTCATAAACCAGCTACTTATGGATGGAGAAGTAGAGTGAATAAGTCTATGAAGCTGACACATGAAGAAGAGAAAGGTGGACAGCATCACAAAGAACATGCTAGAATTTTATGAAGATCCAGTAGATTCACTATTGCAATACATAAACTGAATGACTGAAGCAGTAGAAAAAGCTAGATTCTTGTGACAAGGTAAAAAGTGAGAGATAAGGAGTTTATGAGAATTTATAGCTGAGGAGTGAATAACTGGATATGATGCAGATGAGCTAAAGAAGCTACTACTAGCGAGATTCAATTATGCTCCAATGTGAGAGATGATGTCAAAGCTCAAAGTATCTGCAAATATAATCCATCTATGAAGTCCATCGTCTGCATTGAGCCAGCTAGCAGATGTGAGCTTCTCAATAATAGAAAATGGACTAGGAAATATAGTACAATGACTAGCAAAGAAATACAATCTAGATCTGGATGCATTATGAATAAATAATAGATGAGAAGAGCTAAAAACACAGTGAAAAAATGAAACATGATGGGAAAAAATACAGAGATTCACATTCAAGTGGACTGGATTCAACATGATGGATCAATTCTGAAAGAAACTGCTAATCGTATCTACTCTAAATAAACTAATAAGATATGCTAAAAATAACGATCCACAACTGAGAAAAGATCTATCAAGACGATTCGATGATCCAAAGATGATAGATGGAGTAATCGAAGATCTAAAAGTATGAAAGATGAGCGAAAATGTAAATCTATTCTTGTTTACAAAACTAGCTGATGTACAGCCACTGACTAGAACTCAGATGACGAGAACATATTTACAAGCTGGAAACTGGAGAGTACTGTACGCATTTAAGACATTTGGAATCAAACAGCTAGACTATATAATTCAGAAAAGTAGACGTGAACTACAGACTAAACCTACTGCTAAAGCGTTATGGTCAATAGTAACAATGCTAGGAATTATAATGCTATGTGGAGCTGGAGATGATGAACTAAAGGACTTCTCTATGTGAAGAAAATATAGTAGCTGGATCTGGAGGATGATTGAATGAAATGATTGGAGTGCTAGTCAATTGTCTGATAGATTCTGGGATAACTTCTTAAAGCTATTTGGATTTACAAAGTACTCGATATATCAGGCTAGAACTCAGGGAATAAAGAGTGCTATCGAGGATATATTCTTCTCATTACCATGACTAGATATGTTTACATATCCTCTACAAGATATCCAAAATGCGATGAGTGAAGATGGACTAGATTTTTCTCAGGCATCTAGCTGGCAACTAATACCAATAGTAGGAAAATACTGATACTGGTGGGTGTGAGCATGACAAACTAAACAACAAAAGAGTCTAGAAAAGGAAAAAAAGAAGTCTACTACGAGTGGATGAAGTAGCAGATCTACAAGAACTACAAGATCTAGAACAACTAGAAGCTCTAGAAAATCACGCTAAAACATACCAGTCAAGAATTACCAATTCGATATAAAATATCTCGAAATTGGTAATTTTTGATTTTGGTAAAAAAGTAGTTATAAGGCGGTTAATGATATGTATTTATTTTCATGCATGGATGGAATGGCGAAAGAATCTGAAGAGCTCAGGGATTCAAAAATAAAGATGAAAGATATAGAGGATAAACCTTTCATGATAGAGGGGGACGAGTTTTGTAAATTCGAGAAAATGGTGCTAGATCAAGTAGCACTATGATTGAATGCCAACGTGCAGAAAAATGAGATATTTACGCAACAAGCTGATATCGATGCAATAAACAAACCTGAGGACAAGTATAGAAGTAAGATGTTTTACTCTATACACAGTACAAAACAAGCTCTACGCTGGATGAATGATGCTCAGGTAGAGTTTTGCTCTAGAGATCTCTACTCAGATAGAGAAGCTGGAGGACTCACAAAATGCTACGAGTATGATCACAAACATGAGAAATGGAATATCATGGAATACTTCTATGGAGAAGATATCGATAGATACTGAGTAGGGGTAGAAGTAGCATGTGGATGGAACGATGAAAGCAAAGCTCCAATATATAAGAGGATACATCCTAGAACTATATATCCTGATCCTGATGGATATGGAAACATAAACAACTTCAGACGATTTGGATTCTCTACTGTAATGAGCGTAGATGAATTTAAGAAGCTAGATCTGAAGAATAAGGATGAGGTACTAGCAAGGATCAGAGGATACGAAGATCCACAAAGGACACAAGCTGAGTGGCAAGAGAAAACTAACAGATGAATTGGAATGGGATACATCCAACAAAAGAATCTAGTAACTCTATACCATCACTACTGCATGTGGAAAGATACTCCATTGCTAGTGTACATGTTCGAAGATATTATCCTAGATATCAGATGTGTAGATGAGCTCAGAAAATGTAAAGACAAACAATACAAATTTCCAATAGTACTCTACTACGAAGATCCTGATAGCAGAGATCCACGAGGAACGAGTCTATGGGATGTAATAGCTGACGATCAAAAGCTAGAAACATTACTGATGAATCTATTTAAGATAAACATAATCAGAAATGCTCTAGGATGAAAGATATTCATGGATAGGAATATACTGGATACTAATCTAGACGCTCTAAAGCATCAGACGCTCCAGAATCAGTACTTTCCAGTGGATATCATGGATATGAGTAGACCACTAAGTAGCTTGATATTTGAGTTACCTGAGAAAGAGATGTGATGAGATTTCTACTCATTACTAGATAGAGCTAGAGAGAACGCTAAACAACAAACTCATATAGATAGCTTGACTCAGTGAGTAGCTGACTCTAAGGTAAAGACTGCAACTGAAGCTAGCGTAAAGCAACAGAATGCAAACCTACTCCAAGCATTGACTGATCATGTGCTAGGATGGGGAAGAGAGGAAAAAGCATGGCTATACCGAGTATACATGAGTCACTACTTCTCACATAAAGATGTGAAGAGAATAAGGCTAAACAAGACTATATCTAGCGTGAGAGATGTATTCAAGAGAGAGAACATCCTAAAGTGACAATATGATATAGAAATAGTAAATGCTAGTGAGGTAAAACTAAGGAATCAGAATATGCTTCCTAGTCTAACTAACTGGCTTCAGATATGTGCAAGTGATCCTAATACTCCTCCATATACTTTAGTATTATTGAAGAGAGATATAGCATACAGACAGGGATTATCTAATTCTGAGATCGATGCATTCTTTGCGTATCCTCCAGAGCAAGAAGCTCTAGAAGAGAGAGATATGCTCAGTGAGAATATCGATGTGGAATTTGTAGATGAGGATGCTGATCGATTCTGCAAGATGCAAGTATATCAGAGTGCTAAGGATACTCCTGCTAAACAGAGAGCATTATCTGCATGTATGCGAGCATACCAGCATTCAATGCAACAGCAAGAGCAACAAGTAAATCAGATAAATGATGTAGATGCTATGGCATGAGCCAACAAGCAAATAGTTGCAAATACATGAAGACAGCAACTATACCAACCAATGTAAAAATGTTTTTATCCTTAATTATTTATAGACATGGTAAACTATGACGTGGACATGAATATCGTATCTCCTGACGATATTGCTAGTAAAGTATGTAGACTTAAAGGAGATTATCTAGACTTCTGCATAGCAATAGCAGAACTCCAAGCTCTAATAGATGAGTGATGGGAAAAAATCAAAAGAGATCTAGTACACATCTGACTAATCAAAGAAGATACTCCAGTATCTGATATTGACGAAGCCATGATACGTGGACTATCTAAAAAGCAAAAACAAGAACTAGCAGACTGGCATAAAGAATTTGATTGATCTGCGGTAGATTGAGAACAGTACGAGAGAGAACTTGTACAAAGCTATACG